>Ga0180434_10000061_pt1 | contig 142378 bp, 101 predicted proteins | sample SS_ome_7_FD_132453 | JGI IMG/M metagenome (GOLD analysis project Ga0180434, IMG submission 132453) | Hypersaline lake sediment archaeal communities from the Salton Sea, California, USA - SS_1_D_2 metaG | ecosystem: Environmental > Aquatic > Non-marine Saline and Alkaline > Hypersaline >... | reverse complement strand
TAATGTTCCGGCTGAGATAATCCTCGGCCCGTACGATGGAAACCTGAGCAACGCCGGCGAAAGTCTGGAGCTGAGCATGCCCGGCGACGTTGACAAGGAAAACGTCCGGCAATACATCCGAATTGACAGGGTAAATTACAGCGACGGCTCCCATCCGGAAAATTGCCCCGGCGACATAGACCTCTGGCCAATCGAGCCGGACGGCAACGGCCAAGCTTTAACGCGAAAGGTCCCGACCGACTACGGCAACAGCCCCGACAACTGGCTCGCCGCCGCTCTCTCTCCCGGCGAGTGAATCCTCGGAAGAGGAAATAAATATACGAAACATATACTACAGATAAGATATCGGGATGATTTGAAGCTTTATTAAACCGGATATCCCGGTCTGTTGTGATTGTATTCTTCTTTAGTGGAGGAAAAAGACACCTTTCAGGATATAGAAACTTCTGGCAAATCAATATTGAGTTGGTAAAATGACGTATGAATTCTGGTTGTCGGACTTTCTCTACATTATTAATCTTTGTTATTATTGGCTTTACAGGGATAACCGTTGAGTGAGGAAAGCAGATTAGTTCCAATAGGAAAAGCCGCGAAAAAAGCTGGCGTTTCCCGCCAATCTTTGCAATATTATCTTATGGTTGGCTTGCTCGAGCCTACGGAAGTTACGTCGAGTGGGCGACGGCTTTTTGACTATAAATGTATCGAGAGGATTAAAATTATAAAGGAACTTAATAAAAGCGGCTATCCTTTGCGTGCCATAAGGGAGCTGTTTATGGAAGGCCGCGGCGATTTTAAAGGAGGTAATCAGTGAGTGACTACGAGACCGCCCAAAAGAGGCGCAATATTGTTGTGGGCCTTTTTGTGATATTAGGTATTTGTGCGCTTGTTTGGCTGATATTTAAGTTCGGCGATTTGCCAGGCATCGTTACCAAGCTCGATTCTTTTGATGTTTTTGTTCAGTTCCCGACGGCATCTGGGGTACAAAGAGATACACCTGTGCAGTTTTGCGGCTATCAAATCGGAAGAGTCACAGATGTTATGGCTCCGGAAATAAGGAAAGATATGGTCAGCGGCTTAGAGTATTACCAAACGGTTGTTGTCCTTAGTATTGATAAAAAGTACGTTGCGATTCCCTCTTGCATTGAAGTTAAACTGATGACGCGAGGATTGGGCAGCAGTTATATCGAACTAAAACAGTGTCCTGGGTTGCCCGTGGTTCCACTTGATCCGACGCGGCCGGAAACAAAATACCTGGTGGATAAAATATGGCTCCAGGGCTCTACCGGCATGACAAGTGAGTTCTTTCCGGAAGAAAGCCAAAAGAAACTCGACAGTTTGATTGAAGGTCTTGAAAATCTCATTGCTAACGCTAATGATATTATGGGCGACGAGAACAGCAAAGAGAACGTAATGAAAACGCTGGCCAATTTAGCTGATGCGTCAAAGCAGGCCAGTGAGACACTTGAAGAATTTGAGAAGTTTGCTGCCGAAGGGACTATAACTCTCAAAAATACCAATTCCAAAGTCGAAGAGGTCGTCGCTGCTGTTGTCGATACGAGCGAAGAAATTCGCGATTTTACTGCTGCCGGAACGTCGACACTTAAAAGTGTCGATGCCAGAACAGAGAAGCTCGTCATTGCAATGATCGAAACAAGCGAGCAACTGAGCGGGGCCATGGTGGAACTTCGGCTGGTTTTGGAGAAGGTCAACACCGGCCAGGGTACCGCCGCCAAATTCATCAACGATGGAAGCTTTTACGAAAATCTGCTCGAAAATACCGAACAGGTACAAGCCTTGTTGGAAGAAATGAAATCTTTTATAGCCGAGTGGCGGGACAAAAAAATCGGGATCAAGCTATTCTGATTGTCAATGGCCCGGTCACCGTGGGGCGATATTACTGGCCGTATATTCTCTTTCGGTCCCGCGGCGTAATGGAGCTGGGCTTTTCCGGGAACCGGCCCATGTCTCCTGTTTCTTCGATCCACCGTTCCAGAATCACCCGCATTTTTTCCAATGTCTGCCGGTGCTTTGGCAATGCCGCAAGGTTATTGATTTCCCACGGATCGTTCAGGATGTCGTAAAGCTCTTCATCCGGCTTCCGCGGCGCCATAAACAGTGCCTGTACGGGAGTTAGCTTGCCCTGCGCGTGAAGCTCTTTCATCAGATTTAAAATTGGGTAGGAGCGTTCCTTGTAGGCGTTGGTCTGTGTGTAAGGCCGTTCCGGCATGAAATTGCGGATATATTTGTATTGCCTGTCCCGGACGCAGCGGATGCGGTCGATTGTCTCGTCGCAACGGTCGCGAGCGGCGATGATGTACTCGTGCTTATTGACGGGCTTGTAATTACCGTTTGCGCCGGGTTCGAGAAAGACCTTTCCTTCGATATGCCCGGGCAGATCGACGCCGGCGATTTTGAGAATCGTGGCCGAGATGTCGATAGTGCTTACCAAATCGTCGCATGCCTGCCCGGCTTTGAGCTTGCCCGGCCAGCGAACGATCAATGGGATATGGATGCCGCCGTCGTAAAGCCATTGCTTGCCGCGGACGTGACAGCGGCCGTGATCGCCTATGAAAATAACCAATGTATTTTCGGCAAGGTTTTCATCGTCGAGACGTTTTAGAATCTTTCCGATATATCCGTCCATTACCTGGATAGAGTTCAGGTACGTCGCCCAATCCTCTCGTGCGACCGGGTGGTCGGGGTAGTAGGGGGGCAGCTTGATTTTCGCAGGGTCGACGGGATTCTTGAGTTGGTTTCGCAGATTCTTCCAGTGCCCGCCCCGATGGGTCATGCTGATGGACAGTTGAGCGAAGAAAGGCTGGCCGGCTTTGCGCTTGTTCCAGTCACTGCCGTCAAAGGCGTTCTTGAACTTGAAGTTGAAATCCGTCTTGCCCGAGCCTTTTACTCCCGGTGCGGCGGTTTTGACATTCGCCGTGAAATATCCCGCATCGCGGAAGTATTCGGTAATCAGCCGGACCGGTTCGGGCAGTGTGTAACCGTCATCGCGATGGCTTCGATGATTATGAGCGCCGATGGAGGTTTGGAACATTCCCGTAATCATTGCCGAGCGGCTGGCCGAACAAACCGGGGCGGTCGTAAATGCGTTGGAAAAGCGTATCCCCTCGCCGGCCAGCTTATCGAGATTCGGAGTCTGCACACCTTCTGTGCCGTAACAGCTCAGCTCGGGGCTGATGTCCTCGGACAGAATCCAGAGGATATTAGGCCTGCTGTTCGCCTTCTGTTTGGCAAGCAGCCTGTCCGGCGTTGCCATGGCAGCCGCCCCCAGTCCCAGGGCTTTCAAAAAACTGCGACGTGTGTAATCCTGTTCGCTCATTCTCATTTCTCCTTTATTATTACGACCGTCTGATTGATGTTTGGTGCGGTGGCGGGGAATGTGCCCTTTTGACCATCGGTTGTGTTCACTTCGACATAATACTCTATGTCGGTTTCTATACTGCCTGCGGGAATCCGTACGGAATATACGCTGCGGGCAATGTGTGTAAGCGGAATCTTTTCGTAGTTGCCTTTGCCGATTGGGCGGAAATATATCGCCGCGTCTTTGGGAGCGGCTGCGGCCAGAATAATTACTTTAAGCTGCAAATCCTCGCCGGCCGACAGGCTGCCGCGCACGGTCGGCACAATCAATCGCAGCGGGCCGTTGTATGAATCCGAAGGTATTGCGTCTGCTGGCAGTTCTTCTCCAAGAATTTCGGCCAGTTCCTTGCCCGGTTCTGTGAGCAGGGTTGGCATTATATGCTGCTGGAAGTTTGTTACATTGCCCATCGCTCCGTTAGTGGTGACAGTCGCCAGCAGATATTTATGTACATCCGCAACCCGGGCGACAAGCTCCTTTCGAATCGGCAGGGCGATTCGACGTGCCAATTGTTTGCGGGTCCGGGTGTCCTTTTCATCCTTGACTTTTTTCATCGCAGCGTTGAATCTCGCCCACGTGCAGTTTACTTGTCCGATCGCCCGCATATAGCGGAAGTTGTTCAGCCAGTAATCGAATCGTTCGAGGTTGCCGTTACCTTTGATATTCGGTCGTATTTTGGCCAGATTCTCGATGAATTCGTATTCTTTACTTACCTGCTCCCATTTTCTTTCATCCGGCCTTATGCCGCCGGGGCCGCCGACCCATGTGGATGGCCGGGGCAGGTTGGTGTTTTGCTGGTTTTCAGCCGTTGCCGAGGGTCCTCCGTCGAGGCTGATGAATATGTCTGCGATTTGTCCGGCTGCTTCCGGCCCGAACTGCGCCAGGGTCCAGTCGGCATAGAAATCTTCTGCGGGCAGGTCACGCGGTCTGCTGCCGGTCTTCGCAGCCGGCACATCCGCCTCGTAGTCTTTATAAGCAGGGCCGCCGCAGTTGACCCTTTTTGTTATGTCCCGGCCCTGCACAACAAAAGCCGCGATACACGGAAATTCCACCAGGCTCTCGAAACCGATTTCCAGAAGGCCGTTGTCGATATTGATGTCTTCAAAAGTGTAATCAAGCGCCCTGTTTTGACCGACCTCTGCGAAAACGTCCAACTGGTCAATGACTTTTTTGCCCTGTAGTGTAACGGCGAATACCCGCTTGCCGGATTCGGTGTAGTGTGGCTCGCAGAACTGCAATGTCACTGTATATGTTCCGTTCGGCACCTTAAGACGATAGGCTTTTACATCCCAGATGACCGTCTGGTAGAGCGGGTCGTTTTCGGTATCGGCTATAGCGTTATTTGGAAATTCAGCGACTTTGCCGCCTTCACGGCCCTCCGAGAGCTTTGGCTTGGGCGGATCGATTTTTTTGCCGAAATCGGGATTCCAGTCTTTCTGCTGCCATGCGGCATGGGCGAGTGCCGAGACATTCGGTCCGAGGATGCGCGTTCGCCAGTGGATGCCCATCAGTCCCGTACAGCCGTAAGCCAGGGCATCCGCCGCATCCCGCCGCATACGGCCCGCCCAGAGCTGCGGGATAATCAACGCCGGGTCGTCTTCGAGCCAGGGGATGGCCCACTGGGGCCGGCCGGTAATGTTGGCAAAGCCCGGCTCTACCGGGGCGAAACCGACGTTGCGGTTTATGCAGCTCATCGGCATTTCTTTAGGCAGTGAATTATCGAACAACGCACGATCCTTTGGCGGCCCCAGAACCCAGCCGCACGTGGCTAATGTGAACGGGGCGTTGACTTGATTTGAGGCGGCAATGGCGGCACGGAAATCAGCCAGCGTAGCTTTGATCTGCTCGTCCTTGGGATTGCCCCACGTCCAGCCTTCGGGTGTCCAGAACCAGTAGTAATCCAGCGGGTAGGCTTTGGCGATTCGTCGGAACATTCCCTCGTAGAGTTCCTGCACGACTGCCGGATCGGACGGATCTTTGCCCATACTTTTAATACGCTCTTTCACGGCGTCGGGAATTATGAGCGGCGTTTCGGTGCCGACGCAGGTTTTGATACCGAGAACGTGGGCGTATTCGAAGGCCTCTTTGAGCGTGTCGCCCATACGGTTGAAAAGCTCGTTGGCTTTTTCCTGTGTAAGCTGCGTCCAGGGATTCATGCCTGTCATATAGTCCTGGCCGTAGTCGTCTCGCTCGAATATTTGTGCTGTGCCGAAGCTGTAATCGCTTGTCTTTGCCGGCTTATAACCCCAGGCACCGGTAACGTTCGCCGTAGTGAAATGCCTTGATGGATAGCTGAACTTTACGGTTCCGTCTTCGTTGAAGTCTCCGGGCATGCCGATCCAGACAGTCGGCTCGGGGCCTACGCCACCCTGGGGGTAGGTGTGCAGTCCGAAAAAGTTCATGCGCAGCTTAGGCAGTTGAGCAATAACGGCTTTATAATCGTCCGTATTCCACCAGTCCGGTCCCTCGGGAAAATCGTGGAACGGCTGGATCCCCCGCATGTCGAACAATGGTTTGCCTTTTTCGTCCAAGTCTGGGATTTTCAAGGCGATGCCCTTGTCGGGTATTGTGTCGCCGTGCATATAAAAACGAACGCCCAAATGCTCGGCGAACCGGTAAGCGGCGTAGAGTGTTCCTATCGAATCGCCGCCGGTAAGCAGTAAGGCTTTCCGTGTCGAGGGCGTCTCGCCCTCGAATCGCGGGCTGGAAGCTCGCGACACAATTGTCTTAATCAGATATTGCTGAGATTCCAGGGAGCCCGTCGAAGAGGCCAGTTCGGCGTTTTTGTCCGTTATAGTTTTGACGGCGGGGCTATCCTTTTGTCCGACTATGATTAAGGATTTTTTCGAAGGCAGGTTTTTGCCGCTCCGAACAATAGGCAGCAACTTGCCTGTCCGCAGATATACATAGCGGCGAACTTCTTGTGCCGCCAGGTATTCGACTGTAGTTGCGTCCGAAGGGCTGATGATCGTGATAACCGATACATCAGCTTCAGTCCCTCGGTTTATCGAGCAGCCAGTTGAAGCCAGCAATATACAAAGTATGGCCGACGTTAAAAAACGAATGCCTTTTCTCATTTTAACGATTTCCTTATGCTGTTATTCTTTTCGAACGTGCTATTGTGACAGAATAAACTCGGTCAGATCTTTTATCTCTGTTTCGGTCAGGTTTGATGTCACTCCGTGTTTGTCGCCGGGATTGTATGTCGTCAGCATTTCTTCAATAGTGGCGGCCCGTCCGTCGTACAGATACGGTGCGGTCCGCCAGATTTCGACGAGCGTCGGCGTGTCAAACAGCTGGTCCTTGTCGAGGTTTTTACCCGTACCTACATTGTGTGTTTTCAAATCCGTATGCAGCGGTCCTGAATGGCATGTAGCACAACCTGCCTTGTCGAATATCTTTTGCCCTCGCTCGGCCGACTCGTTGAGTTTGCCGTCAATAAGATGAGGGCTGGGGACCGGTTTGAGGCTCTTGAGATACTCGTCGATCGCTGCTGCCTCCTCTTCCGGGCGCACTGCGAACTGGATATGCGTGATTCCGGCTCGCACGGCGGCTTCGGCGTTTTCACGAACACCGGTAATCATGGCTGGCGGCGTTTCGTGCGCTAGCAGCAGGCTCTTGGTGTTCTTCGGATTTCCAAGGCCGTCATTGAGAAGGTCCCAGTTTAAAGCGTCAACCCTGGCGCCGGAAGGATGACAACTGGCACAGCTCTGCCAGCCCTGGAAACAAAGCTCGGCGCTGTTGAACAGCATTTGGCCTTTTCGTTCGGCTGTCATGTCGGCCTCCGGGCCCAGGGCTATGGATTGAGCTTTAAATCTCGATTCGCTGTTTATATCCACTATCGCTATGCTGTCAGTGAAGTACTCGGCGACGTAAACTTTGTCACCGATGATTGTGAGTGCCCGTGGGCCTTTGCCCGGCAGCTTAATTCGTTGTCGCATACCGTAAAGGAAGCTTAGTTCGTTGGGAATATTCGAGGCGGCTCCATTCCCGGAACTACTTGCGTCGTATGAACCGCCGCCAAAAGGATCTATCCGCCTGCCGATGCTTTTATTGTAGCTGTTGATCTTCTCGATCAGAGCGGCGATTTCTATTACGCTGAGCTCGTGTGTACCGGCATGGGTCACGCAAAGGTATTTCGAGTCGCTCGTGAAGGCAAGCCCCCAGGGATTGGCGGCGCCGTAATCCACGTCGTCCAAAAGGACGGTTTCTACGAATCTCTTACGTCTGGCGTCTATAATACTGACTGCATTCGTATTGATCCATCCTCGCTCAAGCTGGGTCGTAGGAACCGTGTACCTGGCGAGAATGTGCGAGACGAATACAAACCGGCCGTCGGGTGAGACGGCAAGGTCGTTAAGCCCGGTACTGCCGTTCGGCAGGACAATATCGATTTCAAAGGCCGCCTTCTCGGCGTTTATGACCGAGACGTTGCAGGCAATCGAGTCGGCGTTGGCCGAGCCGTGGGCAAGATGATTGCCGACGAAAAGCCACTTGCCGTCTGGTGTAATGTCGGCGGCGAACGGCTCGCGAAGGGCGGGAATCTTTGCAAGCTGCTTATCATCGCTGGTGCTTATAACCGAGATATTGTTATCGAAACGATTGCAGACATACAGAAAGCTGCCGTCCGGACTGAGAACAGGGGCAATAGGAGTATGACCCGCGGGCAGCGTGCGGAGCACTTTGGCATTGCGTGTATCTATTACACTGACACATCCTTTCTGTCCGCCACAGGTGACGTAGAGGAGCGATCCGTCGCCGGCAAGGGCAAGTCCGGTCGGCTCTTCGGGCACGCTGATTGTTGCCGTAACCTTCGCCGTTTTGGTTTCAAAGACGGCTATCTGTTCGGCGGTAGCCTCGGCGATATAGATTGTTTCACCCTGACTGTCTGCAACTAACGCCGTCGGGGACAGGTATTTTTCAGCGGCGAAAGTGACGCATGTGAAGCCGGCTAAGACAATAGAGATGCTCATCCATATTGTTGCTCGGTTAATAAAACATTTTTTCATATTCAATTGTCTCCATAACTACTTAATTTTTAATCACGGAGTGTTTCATTATGCTCTAAAAGACTTGCCGAAGCTGTATATTTTCGTTTCGGATTCGCTATCTCTGAAACGACGCGAAATCCAACGTTGTGGACTCGCTGCCATGCCGGATAGCTTAGACGAAAAGCGGAACGGCACCGCTTTGGGCGGTCACGCCATGAACCGCCTCGCACGACCTTTCTGCCCGGTTCGGTTAGAGCGTCGCGGCCGTCGTTGGCTCTGTAAGGATATGGCTTATATGTCGTTCGCGTCCATTCACAGGCGTTACCGTGCATGTCATAAAGTCCCCATTCGTTGGATTGATAGCGACCTGCACTTGCCGTGGCGATTGCTCCATCGTTGAAATTTATATCGCAGAGGATATTGCCTCCATAGACGGCCGATTCGAGGATGCCTTTGCCGAAGTGGGCGGTAATGTTCGACTCCAGGCCGCCCGTCGGTCCGGGCCGTACGCTAAGCGATTTGTCGGCGACATTCGCCCATTGCGAGAAGTCCGCGTCCACTTCGCCATAAGACAGCGGGCTCTGTGAACCGGCACGGCAGGCATATTCCCACTGGGCCTCGGTTGGCAGTGTGAAGTTCATGCCGGTTTTTTTTGAAAGCCAGCGACAGAAGTCCGTTGCCCGCTGCCATGAAACCCGAACCGCTGGTTGCTCGGGCTCGGCGAGGGACAAACCGGGACCGTCCGGGCCCTGGAAACGCTTCGTGAAATAACCCGAATCATGACCAGGATCGAATCGGTGATATTGAGCGTTGGTGACTTCGAACGCAGCCATCCAGAAATCGCTGCCGATTGTGACCGGTGTGGGCGGATTTTCATCGGGCTCGCCGTTCGGGTCACCCATGATGAACTTGCCGGCGGGAATACGCACGAGTTTTATTGTTACGCCGCCGCTCAGATCGATTGTTTTCTCGAACGCACCATTGGCTTTTTGTCGGCGCCGGATTTCTTCGGCTTCAAAAGGCCAGCCGTCGAGCTTTGGTATTTGCTGTTTAGTTTCGGCTGTATATTCCTCAAGTGCCGGTTGAATGTGTGTGCGTGGAATCTCCGGAATCTCCGGAATCACCTCAGGATCATCCTTTGGCCCTCCGTATAGTTGGCGGAGTTCTCGCCGGCGTTTATCGACACTATCAGGAATCGGGCCTACATCGGCCCATGTGCCGTGACAGGGGCCGTTCAGATCTATCCATGTGACGAGCCGGTCCCAGGCTTCTTGGTCCAGTTGGACATTGTAATGTCCTTTGCTGAGCATTTGTATCAGCTCACTCGTATCGGCGTGGTATTCGCCGGGGACCAGCAGGCCGACGTGGTCCTCGACGTTGACCCTGCGAATAAATGGTATGAGGGATTCGTATGCCGGCGTATACCTGACCTTCGTTCCGCCTAGCGCCGCGCGTACTACAGGATGTAATCGATTTGCTCCGAGTCTCGTAAGCTCTCGTCCGTGATAGTTTCTCACATAAAGTTCGGATCGCAGGTCGGCAATCTTTTTGCCGTCCGGGCCAGGCCGGCTGTTATGGCAGCCGACACAATATTTATCAAGCGCCGGCTGCACGTCTCTTTCGAAATCGAGCCCCCTCGGCGGACCGTACCACGGCTCAATCTTTGCCGCCGTACGACTGGCGGCTATTCTCTTACGAAGCATCGGGATTTGCTTTGACTGCTCGTGACAGCCGACACATGAGACCGTTTCACCCGGCATCGCCGTAAACCAGCTCCGCATAAGCTGGACCGCTTTGCCTCGCTCATCCAGCGGCTGCACGCTAAGCGGGGTATTTGCCGGAACGCTGAACATTGCCGAGCCGTCTTTGTGGACGTTCACTGTGCCGAGAATACGCATCACTTCCCAGGGCCCGCCGCAGCCGATCTTGTCCGGCCCGGCCATTCCGGGATAGCCGTAGTGATAGGCCAGAATCCGCAGCTTCTTGACAGTTCCGTGCGGAACACCCTTTAGTCCCTCTCCGGCGTAAACATCGTCGAGATAAACGACCGCATTGTCACTGGCCGGATCGATTCTGTCCGGAACAGCAGGAGGGCGGGGCGTCTTCGCCAGCGGAATCGGTTCGAACAGGTCGAATTTGGGCCGGACATAAATCGGCAGCATGTTGTCGAAAACGTCCACGAGATATATGCCCCACGGACTCTTTTGGTTGGGCTTGGCTGCAACCAGGAAATATTTATCATTCAGCGGAAATGGATGGAGAAACTTCGGCCAGGATTTATCGACCAGTTTGTCACGGATAACGGTTCGGACCGGCTTGTCCCGCCCCGGAATTTTCTGAACGACACCACCGGCCTGCTGCCAGCCTTTGGTGGTATCCAAAAGGCCCAGCTCACCCATCCGCGGCACACCGTGATAACCGGCGATGACGGCGATAATTTTACCAGGTGCCCCCGGTATGCCTCGTGGAAAATAGAGGGCGTTAGGCCAGTAGGAATTGCTGCCGTATATTGCCCGCTGGCCCGTTCCGTCCGGATTCATCACCATAAGCGGCCGCAGGTAAATATGCATGGGTCCGGTATAATCCCAGCGGCTGAATATTACCTGGCCCGTCGGCAGCACGGCCGGATGAAGGTCGAGGTCCTGGTCGTAACATAACTGCCGAACGTTGCCGCCATCGGCATCCATCAGGTAAATGTTGCAGGCGCGTTCCTTGCCGTGCCAGCAGGGGACCGCAGTATACGAGGCTGTAGAGACGAAGACTATCCTGCCGTCGGGCAGATAGCAGGCGTCGAAGTTGTCCACATCCGGATGCTCGCCGCGAGAGACCTGCCGCAGGCCGACGCCGTCCGTACCTATCTCGAAGATTTGCCATGCCGGGCCTTTGGGCATTGTGAAGAGGAGCTTTTCGGCCTCATAATGGAGGTCCATTTCGCCGACAAATTCTCCTGCGGCGGGGCGGTAAAGTGTTCGCAGCTTTCCGTCGGGGCAAATTGGTTCGAGTATCGCGATTTCGTTGTCGTAACCGGTTCGCTCGATGCCGGTGTTGCATTTATGGTTGACCGGCAGGCCAAGCTGCCCGCGCTTGCGTTTGAGCAGCAGCAGCTTTTTAAAATCAAGCAGCGGATTTGAAAGTAAAGAATCGTATTGCAGCTTTTCCAGTTCGTCTGCGAGTGGCAATAGATTGACTTTTGGAGAATTATTATTCCGGCCAAAAGAATCAAGCGCAGTTTTGCTCATTTTTCTCAATTTATTCAGGCGATCCATGTACTGCTCGCCTTTGGGATACTCCGGCCCAAAAGTTTCGATCAGATTGGTAATGGCAAGTCTAAGAGACTCGAAGTCAAAATTGCGGACATACTGTATCGCTCTGTCGGTTTTGAGATTGGAAGGACTTGCCGCCGAACTGGTTTGTTCCCGGGCAAATCCCCGGAGCGAGGTAATCCCTAAAAAAAGCAAAAGAAGATTACTGCATAAAAGGCTTCTGAGAAGATTGTTTCTAAAGTTGGCTTTCCTTTGTTTCATTGTTATATAGAAGCCACCGGATCCCACGTCCTGTAAAAAGATTATGAAACCTTATAAACCAATCGGTACAAGAATATCAGAAATGAGCCGAAAATCAAGCTCAAAACTCAAACTGGCCAATTCTGGTTGTCAATCCTGCGAAAGCAGGGATACAGGAATGGAATGGATATTGTGGATTCCCGCTCCCCGCTTTCGCGGGGACAAGTTTACACCTGCGAAAGCAGGTGCGGGAATGGCAAATTGTGTTATATTATTATCATTGAACGGTTTACTATTTTTTCGTTCCAAGAACGGTCAGTTAGATTTAAAACCTTAGTGGTTCCCCGATCGAGCTGGTGGTTCTTTGGCCTAATTATATTGAAGCCACAATCAACAAATGAATCAAGATGACTTGACGGAAAGCAAAATCTTCTCGATAAGCTGTTTACTCAGAGATTCCGAGAAAAGGTCAACTTGTTTTGTGATGGCAGTACCAAAATGCAGATACTATAATCGTTATTAATATCCACTCCGCAACACCCATTTTTGCCAAAACCTCCTCTGGATTGTGCCCAACCGAGCGAGCCAAAGCCTGCAAGGAGCGCATAAGCAAAGCCCCCAAGCCCCCGGACAAAGAGGCGCCTCTTGCATCTCCTTAAATATTAACTGGCGGCTTGAGTTGGACCGCTAAAAAGTCCGTTGCAAAAAAGCTGTTTAATTTTCAATTCTGAGCAATGTGTTAGCTTCGTTCGATGATTAGTTGATTATAGCACATGCGAATTAAGGGTGTCAAGCAAATTTCTCCGGCAATTTGAGAAATTTTCTCTGTTCGGACAGCATGACAGGCTCACAAATGCTCTGGAACCTGTGAGATTGACTTTAACCGCGAAATAAGGCCTATGTCGGCTTTTTTAGAAAACCGGCCGTGGATTCCATAATACGGGCCTGAAGCCGCTTGCTCTGCTTCTCAACGTTTTGAGCTTGGAGGTCCTGGAGATTCGCCATGCAGAATCTACAACCTACTGTATTGACATGAAAATCGACGTATTTGTGCCATTCGCTGTCGAGAGTGCCAAGCACATACGCCCCGATAGTACTTCGTTTGGGACAACTGAATCTTTGCAGTTTCCAGACGTCCGTCATGAGGTTTTCGAAATCTTCCGAAGAAGGCCCGATCGGGATGCGGGATGCTTCGATTCGTTTACGAATCTGTTTGAGACTGCGATGCTTGATCAGGGCGATGGCCTTTTCTTTCAGATCCATTATCTTGGCAACGTCCTTGTTGGAAAGATGGCAGTAGAACAACAGTTCGGTAATCTGCAGATCGCGGAAGTTCAGCGAGCTTTTGAATCCATCTACCAGTTCTGACAAAGCATCGGTAAGTGTATGTTTTTGCAGTTCGTATTTTTCGTCGGCCCTGACATACCAGCTCGCAGTTTGTGCCGGGCCGGCCACATCAGCAAAAGGATCCAGCACCTTATCGTCGCTTTGAGACTCGTACGTATCCTGGATCAGGCAGACATGCTTCGACTGCCGGCTGCGATATGTGTCAATGATCTTGCGTCTAAGCAGTGCGAAGAGATATGTTTCGAGGGCACATTCACCTCGGTAATTTTGCAGGCTCTTTACAAAAGCGATGAATGTTTCCTGGACGGCGTCTTCGGCGTCGGCGGACTGATGGAGTTTGGCCTGGGCAAAACTCAGCAATCGACCTCTATAGCGGTCGACAAACTCCGACCATGCTTGTGTATTGCCCCGGCGTATCTTGTCTAATAAGTACTGCTCTGCCTTTGTGACTCTGTTCATATTCGTTTTCATGCCAAGGCATATTATAAAGAACCTTTGCTAAACGAGAAGGAGAATTATCACTACCATGGCAAGAACTACTCCCGCAACCCTCAACGACCACGCGTAGTAGCCTTTTGTTGCGGCATTGAGAAAAGCGTAAACTACGGTTATCAGCAGGATAAGCCCTACAATGGAAAAGAACATTCCGGCAAAGTCTTTTTTCCTGGCTCGTGCAATAACGGCTTTTCGCTGGGCCAGCTTTTTAAGTTTTTCGGCAGAAGCATCCACCAGCAGCGCCTGTCTCCAAATCTTTCCCGCTGATCCTTCGAAACTCTGCACGAATCTATCCAGGATGAAACCTCCATCGAGGATATCAGTAGAATTCACCGGTTTGGCGAAAGAAATCGGAACTCCGGATCGTCGCAACGGGGTCTGTTCAATCATATCAGCAACCTGAGTGCAAGCATTTTGGACGGCCTGGCGGTTGGCTTCGGCTTCGGTCATGCAGCTCTCCGACGATTTGGCGATTATAAACTGACTATTCGGCATAGTATTAAAGAAGGCGGAGAAATCCTCGACCCAGGGTTTTTCCACGAAGTCGGCTCTCATACTTGCCTGCCTGTTTCCGGCCAGAACACTCGCCTGGATTGTACCGCTGGTCATTTCATTGCCGGAACCACTCGACCATGGGGCCGGGTTTGTCTGGACCTTCACGAGATCTATGCGAATGCCGACTTCGTCCTTCAGCACGGCTATGGTTTCGGGAGCAATCTTCCATGGAATATCGGGAAGGGTGCGGGTGATTGCTTTGCCAAACTCTTCGAGCAGCCCGCGGTCATGAGCGCCCTGAAACAGGACCAAACCGCCTGGTGAGGTCTCTCCAAAGACCTCTCGGACCGGTTTGCTTATTTTCAGGCCGAGGGAACGTACGGCCGAAAGCTTGGAGGGATATACATTCGCTTCGAATTCATCCTCGATTCCCGGCAGCCAAATAGCGGCGGCGGGCGATTCGGATTGAATTGTGTGCGTTTCAGAGTATACCTGCCTGCTGACGGGCATGGCCCGCCGGCGTGAGACACCTAAAAAGAACCGCGCAAACAGCGGGAAAAGTAACAGAGCCGTGATTACTGCCAATACCATCCAGGGTCGTTTAGAGCAGAGTTTAATTGAAAGGACTATCGCAGCGATCACGGCCAATAAAAGCAGAATCAACGCAGGAATCATTATGAATATACCGTGTATCATCATTATTGTACTCCTTGATAAGGCATTTGAGGCAAAATCATTTGTCTTTGGCGGGCAGGCCAGGCCAGCACTATGATTGATGCGAGGAAAAGGACTCCGGCAAAAAGAGCTTCCTCTTCCCGGACAGATCGAAGCAGTCTGTCGAAGGCGGGCCCAATCTGTTGGGAATTTAGCATGTTGACAACTTCCTGGAAGTAGTGGCCGGACATCGCATCCGAGAAGACGAGAAACACACAAAAGAATGCCATTAGCCCCAAAACTGCACGGATCATGTGTTTTACTCCCAAATGGCGACGGCCTATGATAGTGAAAACCGCGGCGAGCAGCAGCAAAATTACAACCATTATTGTCCCCAGTTGCATGACAAGCTCGGGCCAGCCCGAATAGCTGCCGAAGAAATTCTCTATCTGCGCGGAGATTTCAGCATTGGGCCAGCCGGCGGCAACGTAGTGGGGAAGGTGCAATCCGACACTCAAACCCGCCACGATCGCTGCAAAAGTCAGGATAAAGCCGATGCCGGAAAATAGAAAGGCAAGTGGATGAAACTGTTCATACATAATCGTAGTAGTCGGAGCGACAGGAGCGGACTGTGGTGCAGAATCCACCGCCGCCGGCGCTGCTTCTGCTTGCTGGTCCTGGATCGCGGCGACGCCTTGCTCGGGCGCCCAAGCCTTATCGGCAACTTTGGCCTCGGGAGTTTTAACGTTCAACTCTTTGCTACTATGCCAAATCACAAGCGGCAAACCGTAGCGGTCCTTGAAATTACCTGTGAGAATCAATATCATATCAATGATTTGCCCGATCATAAACAATCCGCCCGTCAGGAACCACAAGATGCCCGTCCCTATTTTCCCGACGTAGAACCGTTGCAGGCCGGCAAGTGGAATTCCAATAATAGGAACCAAACCCGGTATTGCCAGTAATAACGCCCAGAGGCGTTTGTAAGATGAGATGCCGGCAGGCGCTTTTGGGCCTGCTACAGCAGGCCGCTTTGATGATTTCGATGAATGTCCGGCAGGCTTCGATACACTGCCGACAAACAAGCTGGCCGGCAGGATGCCAACTATAAAAAACGCCACAGAAGGCAAGATTATCAGCATTAGAAGGCATAAGAACCACTCGTCATCTAACCGGAGGTTCCCCATACAGATGGACGAAAAAACTACGGTAAGCACGCAGATCAGCAGTATGCCCGGTTTAATAATATAACGATACCAGCCGTTGAATTTCCCGCGTAAGGCACCAACGAAGCAGAAAAGCGACAGGATAAGGCTATCAACTCCAAAAGCCACAGTAAATACAAAATCGTCACCGCTTAATCCCACCCCAGCCAGGATTGTAAGAAACAATCCAAGACCAAGTGTCAAAAAGAAGCCAACCAGCCAGAGAACACGTACGTACACCGGCACAGGGCGGCCGACAATTTTACCGCTGTCAGGCTGCGCTTCTTTCTTTTTCTGCTGAGCTTGCCTGGCTTGCTTTTCGGCCGCTTGCTTGGATTGTGCCTCGTTGCCGAATGTGCTGTACGCCTGAACCACCAGAATTGTACCTGCCAGAACCGAGGCGATCAAAATGGGCGCTTGCCCAAATATCGCAGCACTGAGCAACCCCAGCAAGCCAATCCATACGGCCGAGCCGAGCGAAAGACGCTTGGGCCTCTGCGGAGAGCTGATCCGCCGCCAATCCACAAGGATCATGGGGATCGCCAGCGCCAACCACAGTCCGTGAGAAGGAACATTTACCAGGCCCGAAGAGTGGCCTGCCATACCAGCAATACCTGCCACAATCGAAGCCAACAGAGCGGCAATACAACAGGTAACTATTTTGGGTATCCACTGGGATTCAGGCTCCAGGTTTACTAACCTACGTTTATGGGAGAAGGTAATTGTCTTGGAACACACGGCAGTCATCGCGAATATTACTATTGCCGTTGATATCGTCCCGCCCCTGTGTGGTCCGATTAACAGACTGGCTCCAATCGCGACAAAAGCCATCGTCATAAGGGCAAGTGTACGTCTCTGGTGAAGAGCGACAGGGTCGGTAATCCCAGGGATACGCATCTTCGAGCCCAACAACTTGCCGGTCTCGGCGTCAACCTTGTCGGCAACCTTTTGACCAATGGCGTCGGCCTGCCTGGCAAAACGCTGCGCCGTATCCGTGAGCTGCTTGCCCACCTCCCTGGTTGGCTCGGCAGCCACCTCGGCTTTGGGGCTTTCGACGCGTGGCCGCTCGACGATGTTAGCTTTGGCGGCGACCCGCTTGGCAATAACTGAAAGTTCATCCGGCGAGAAATGAGACACGCTGTTTCGGATGTTCTCCGAGCCGAAGAGGTCCTCTACCATCTCCTGGACGGACTTGTAGCGTTCGGACGGGTCTTTGGCCAAAGCCTTTGTTATTACCCGGGCAAACGGCTCTTCGATATGGCTGAGTTCCGGTGTGGCGGTCATATGTTTCATCAGGATTTCAGCGGGGCTGGAACCCATAAAAGGGACATCTCCGGTCAACATTTCGTACAGCAGCACGCCGAGTGCATAAATGTCTATGCTGCAGTTATAGTTACCGGCGCCAATTTCAGGCGCCATGTAGTGAACGGTTCCGACAGTAATCGTATGGCCGCTGTGACGACTGGCGCTGATAGCCTTGGCGAGTCCATAGTCGCCGACCTTCACGTAGCCGTTTTCGTAAAATATGTTGCTGGGCTTCAGGTCGCGATGGACGATGCCGCACTCATGAAGGAATGACAGGCTCTTGGCGATTTCACGCAGGAAGAACGCCGCTTTTTGGACTCCGATGCCGTTGGGAGATTCCGTAAGCAAATCGCGTAGTGAAGGACCTGAGACGTACTCCATGATGACGAAAGGCTCGTTCTTATCATTGTACTTCACGTCGAAAATCGTTACCAGATGAGGACTCTTGAGGTTCATGCACTGGCTGATACCTCTGAGCTCTATCTGCTCGTAATTCTGGACCGCCTTGATGGCTACCTCCCTACCGCTGTCGCTGACAGCGTAGTACACTTCACCAAATCCCCCGCGTCCCGCAGCCCTCTGGATCGTGTATCCTTCAAGGGGTCTATCATTGTGTTGGTACTGGTACTTTTGCATTAGTCTTCCGCCGTACTATGCCCCCCGTTTTTCGTACATTAAACTTACTCCTTTAGTTCCGTCAAGACCAGCGAAATCTGACCTATCCTGATCTGCTTGTCGATAGGCAGGCCGGTCCTGGAACTCACTGGTTTATCGTCGATGAGTATCTTATCCCTGGCTTTGCAGAGAAGTTGTCCGTTGTGTGCGAAAAGAGCGATGGTCTGGTCAAGCGATTCGGCGAGGATATGACTGCCTTCGTTTGGTCCGATCAGAATATCGCGATCCATTAAAATGATACGTCGGACGTCCGCCCGACCCAATCGCGTAGATGGAAGACTCAGGGTCGCTGTTGTGCTTGCCGGGTTGGGAATATTGAACTTCATCCTGCATCTCGGCGAAAGGTTGATGCGGTCCGAATCTACGAGCAATTTATTGGTCGTGGTCGCATCGTTCACCCGAACGGGACTGGACGAACGCATGAAATAATCGTCCTCCGACCGCTCGATAGTTACCGCCGGGATGTTGGGATCCACCATCAAGCCAACGGTCGGTCGGGCCGAAGAGCTTATAGGTCCGACTGTAATACTGGCATCCCGAAGAACATAGAAGCTGCCGATTCCATCTATTTGCATCAAAAACTTCGAAGGGATTGACGAATCGGCTCCGGTATCCGGGCTGCTGGGGTGTGAGATTGCCTGCATTTTTTTCTTGCTTACGCTCAAAGCTCCGTTCTCCGTACTTTGTATTCTGTCTGAGTCCTCTGCCTCTGCCGTCTCTTCGCTGATGTCCAATCCGAGGGGGCTTGCCGCTAATTCATCGAGCATCTCGGCGGCCTGCCGGCTCTGTTCGGTGACCGTGCCCAGCCACTTCGCTGAGGGGCAGGTCAATTTTACCTTGCGAAGCAGGCGAACCGCCGCACGGGGTCGACCCTCTGCAACATACTCGGCCGCCTGACGGCAATAGTTCAGGGCCAATCCAAGCTCGGATATCTCGCTGCAGCCATCGGCGATGGGGGAAACTTTCTGCCACAGGGAGTGAGCGAGATCGAGTCGACCGCCGTCGATGTTCTCTTTGATCTTTCCGGCCGCCAGCGATCTGAGTTTGGAGACCAGCTCGATAATTTTATCGTTTCGACTGCCGCCCGTCTCGGTATTCAGAACAATGTCAATCGCGCCGCTAATGTCGTTCCGCTGCAAAGCTTTTTCGGCCTTTGTGATTGCTTCGGTCGTATGCAGCCTTGCAATAGCCGCCTGCTGCAGGACGATACCCGCCTGGCTGTCTTTATCGCCGGAATCGTTCAGTATTTCTTCGCCGGCCGAAATCCAGCCGTCCTTTATGTGTTGCCTTGCCTGGGCGACCTTAAACGAACGATGCCTGTTCTTGAGCCTTCTTTGCTCCATCTCGCTGCAGATTGCAGAACGCAGCTTCGCCACATCCTCGGTATTGCCGGCCAGCTTCTCCGCCTTGTTGCAATCGGCCAGAGCCAGTTGTATTCTCTCTGCTTCGAGATTCTCCAGGCCCCGCCTGGTGAAGGCTCGAGCAAGCCGGCCTATAAGCTTTTGACCGCGACGATGCTCCCTGATGGTTTTCGACTGGACAATGTCAAATGCTTCATCCAATCGGCCATCGGCAATCGCACTTGCAGCTTGTTTTAGTCGTAGAATCAGCACTTTATTACTCCCGGCATTCACTGGCGCGACAATTGATCTCTTATCGCACTATTTTACTATGTTTCGTGTCAATTTTCCAGTAGTTGCTCTGATTGTTGCGTCTGAGTTGCAGTACTTGCAAGTTTGGTTCGTTGATCTCTGGTTTTGAAATAGTCGTCCACCTGTGTCAACAAATCTTCTTCAACAACTGCGTCGACGGGGATTGCCTGAACGAACTGGCTCTCGTGGGCTAATATGCGTTCGGCAACGTCGAGACGTTTTTTGATCTGGTCGATGAGCTTTTCCGTCTGTGCGAGCTTGCTGTTATCCACCTTGATATTCGATCCGACCGATGCGGCCTTGACGAGCCTGTGCTGGCTTGCAAGCGACTCGATCTTATCTTCAAGCATCCTCTTGCGGCTGCGTGTCTGCTCCAGCACCTGCATTGCTGCATGCAGGGAGTTCTGTCGGCTCACCAGGAGTCGTTTCTTGCTGGCGAGGACCAGTTCGCTCTCTTTGAATCGCTCGAATCGGTTCGCCAGATCTTCCTTGACGTAGCTGCGAGGATATTCCCTGCCGGCAAAGCAATATTGAGCTTTTGGCTCTGCAAGGGCATCACGCAATTTTGCTATACGCACCTGTTCTTCCTTCACAGACTCCTGACTTTTGGCGATATCGACCTTTAATCCCGCAACTTCCACTTCTTCCTGGGCTATCAGCCTGACGTTGGCGTGCATCTCGGGAATGATCTCTTCCAGCAGATCACGGGCGCGTCGCAGCTCGAACTCGATGGGAACCGAGTCTTTTACCACGGTCCGCACAGATTTGGCCGAGCTGCGAACATAGCTGACAACGTCTTTGCCGAAAAGCAAACCGCCGACAAGTGAAACACCTACTACAACCATCACACTTCTTTTTAACCATTTCATAATCATTTCATTACTCCTTAATACTATCAACCTTAACTTATTTCTTGGTTCTGGCCATCAGGGGCCACATTTGGATTGTCGCGGCCCAATTGGTTTTATTTCAAAAAAAATGGTGTTTAAGGCATTATGATATTTCTAAGATATTTCCGTTCAGAGCTGATTTAATCCGGTCATGGCTAACATCGAAAAGAGTACATAATTACCACCATCCGGTGAATGGCGGAGCCTGTGCCCGGGCTCGTTTTGAAGGGTGCCGGACGGGGTTGGGAAAATCGATAAAACAAAATATTATAGGACCGTGTTGTTGCGATAGCAAAAGAAGATCAGGCAATATGACGCAAAGCCTGAGGTGGTTTGTAAACAGCCTTATATAGAAAATTGCTTTTCGAGCCGGGTATTTGTGTATATGCGACTTACAGGCATAAAGTGCTCAATTATTAATAAGTCCTTTTATAGCATAAGTTACCCCTGAAAAAGCATGAGATTTTACGATTAGAAAAATGAAAAAAGAGATTATGTGCCCCGGTTAGTTAGTCGATAAATATCGATACTATTTCTAAAGAGCACAAAGAGTGTGCAGCAGCCCAAAAGCGTAAAATGAAAAATTATTTCAAAATAGGAGAATGAAAAATGGCAAAGAAACCGGTTGGAAGCAAAAAAAGGGCAACCACGAAAGCCAGGACAACCAAAAAACCCACAAAGAGTGTTGCCCAGAAGCGAAAGCCAGTAAAGGCAAAAAAAGAGTCTAATTCCAAGGAATGGCTGATACCGACTTTAGATTTGGAGCGCTACGAACCTCACATTAAGGCTAAGGTAGAGGCCGGAGTTGGGGACGAAAGCAGGGGCTCAACACGCTGTGCCTGGATAGGTGCCGGTCAGTGCGGCGGAAGATTGGTAAAGTCTTTCTATGACCTGGGCTATAAGAAAGTGCTGGCTGTGAACATGACTCACCATGATTTTGATTTGCTCAGTATTCCCCGGAATCAGAAGTACTTGATGGACATAGGTGAAAAGGGAGCCGGCAAAGACATGGACAGGGGTGCTCGAGCCGTCCAGGAACATCAGCAGGGAATCTTACACCTTGCCAGGCAGACTTTTGGCACTCAGGTTGACCATATTATGGTTGGTTTTGGTGCAGGCGGCGGAACGGGTAGCGGCAGTGTTATCGGATTGGTAGAGATTGCCAAAAGATACGCGCGTTATATCGGATTGGAAAATCCCGATAAGAGGGTCGGCGTAGTTATGACATTGCCTACCGTAGGTGAGGCCAGCTCCCCGTTGGTAGCTGAAAATGCGTATATGATTGCTACCAAGTTGAGCGAAATGGCCATGTCGGGCGAAATATCGCCTCTGATCATCGTGGATAACGACAAAATCAACAAGATGTATCCCGGCATGACGGTCAAGTCATTCTGGCCCAGTATCAACAGTTCTGTGGCAAGTTTGTTTGATATATTTAACAAGCTCAGTTCACTAAGCAGCCGGTATACTTCCTTTGATCCTGTAGATTACAGCAGCATCATGGAATGCGGTGGATGTGCAATAATGGGTCTGACCAAGGTCAAGCAATTTGACGACCCGTTCGCAGTATCAGAGGCGGTTAAACAGAACCTCGCGAAAACGCTGCTTGCCGGTGGTTTCGATTTATCTACGGCGAGACTTGCTGGTTGTATAGTTGTCGGTGGAAAGAAATTATTGGCCCAGACCAAGGGTTTGCAGAGCAACATAGACTATGCATTTGATGTTCTGTCGGAGATAACCGGCCAGGCTACTATCCATCGGGGGATATATGAAGACAACAGGGATTGCCTCAGGGTTTACACAATAATAGGAGGCCTCGACGCGCCCAGAGCTCGCTTGGAAGAACTAAGAAGCTGCATGGCTGTTTGCGCTCATTGATTAAGCCAAAAGTAGTTTGGCTGATAAATGATGTTTTCTATTCATTGGATACGCCGCCGGATGAATTTTCCGGGCCGGCGGCGGTGTGCCGGAAGGGATTCCAAGTTTTAGATCGGCATTAGAAGCCGATAACGGTGGAGCTGCGTCAATACTTACGGAGGATTTTTAACTTCAAAGTGGTCGAAGGAGGAGTCTCACTAAGAAATTGTTGAGACAATTCAACGGGAAAAACGGGAAATGGCAAAAAGACCGGTTAAATATAAAAAAGGGGCTGAGGGTGCCAGTGTGATCTCTACCGGAATCAACGAAACCGATCATACCCAGCCTTTTCAGGAAGTTGAGGATCGCTATCCCTGCTTTGGAAAATCAGGGGGAAATTGTTCTCGAACTGATTGCAGCTATAAGCAGGACTGCCTTGCTGAGCAACAATATGATTTTGATTTTGATGCCTGGTTAAAGCCGTCCTCAGATTTGGAGCAGAGCGAACCTCAAATAGAAGAGGCCGGCCATGGGGACGATAGTGTAGGCTCTATCCGTTACGCATGGATCGGAGCGGGGCAGTGCGGAGGAAGGTTGGTTAAGTCTTTCTATGACCTGGGCCATAAGAAAGCGTTGGCAGTCAACACAATCGGACGCGATTTGGATGATCTCGATATTCCACAAAATCAGAAGTTCTTAATGAAGACTCAAGGACAGGAATATACAGGAAGGGATATGGAGATGGCTGCTAAAGAGGTTCAGAGGCATAAGCAGGATATTCTGAACTTCACAAGGCAGACGTTCGGTACTGAAGTTGATCATATAATGGTGTGCTTCGGAGCAGGGGGTGGTGCTGGCGGCGGAAGCGTTGTCGAATTGATTGAGATTGCAAAGAGATACGCACGGTATATTGGACTGAAAAATGTAAATAAGAAGGTCGGAGTCATTATGACTTTGCCTGACTCATGCAGTGTCGGTTCTACATTGGTAGCTGAAAATGCGTATAAAATAGCTAACAAATTAAGTCAGATGGCCCGGGCGGGTGACATATCACCTCTTCTGATTGTAGATAACGACAAGATTAACAAGATGAATTCGGGGATGACGATAAGGACGTTCTGGTCCGGCATAAACAACAGTGTCGCAAATCTGTTTACTGTTTTCAACAGGTTCAGCAACCTGAGCAGCCCTTATACGTGCTTCGATCCTGCAGATTATCAGAGCATTATAGAAACCGGCGGCTGTTTGATTATGGGCATGACCGATGTTAAAAGGCTGGATGATAAACTGGCAATATCCAGGGCGGTGGAAAACAACCTCCAGAAGACGCTGTTTGTCGGACAAGAGAATTTATCTTCAGCAAAAGTCGGAGGTTGCATAGTCATTGGTGCGAATGAATTAATGGCTAATATCAAAGGCCTGCAGGACAATATCGATTATGCTTTCGATATATTATCACAAGTAACCGGCCAGGCGACTATTCATCGGGGTATATATGAGGACAATCAGGATTGCCTGAAGGTATACACGATAATCGGGGGCCTGGATGGTCCTACGGCCGCCCGGCTGAAGGAATTAAGCACTAACGGATATTATCAACCGGATGTTATAGATGTGGAAGGTCTGCCGCTTCAGCAGCGCAGGGAGGATATTCTTCCGCTGGCTGAATACTTCCTCGCGAAGCAGGCTGATATTGACGGCAAACCGGTCAAAACTCTCAGTCCGGATGTTAAGGAGTTTCTGCTGAATTACTCCTGGCCCGGCAACGACAAAGAGCTCGCCGATACTATCAAACATTTCTGTGAAATGACTGACGGGCCCGAGATTCAACCAGAGGCCCTGCCGGTCGAAATTATTTTCGCCGATGGTGAGCCTAATTTAAGGCACAGGTTGCCCGCCCTTGACGAAGCGAGACTGAGGCTTATTAGCAAGCTTTACGATGCCTTCCTTGAGAGCCTCTCGTAATGGGTAATCTGTAAAGGGCTTTCGTCGCCGAATTGCGGAACTTGCTTGGAACACTAAAAAGAGGCATATACCGAGTCAATCAGTATAGGCCCAGAACTAATGCAAATTCTGATGTCAATTTAATGAACGCTGCATTTATTCTTCAGCGGCATCTCTCGTCCGATACAGTCGGATATCATCGATGAATATCTTGCCGGAACCGCCGGGTACCGTCGTATTGCCTTTGGTACCAAGACCAATAGCAATCCTGTCGACATTTGTCAGGTTGATGCCCTGTTCCGCAAATGCCTGCAGGGGAATCACCCACTCGGTCCAGGAGTTTATGTTCACCGCGGCCGGATCATCGTGAACCACATCCGCAGGATTGCCGGTGCTGTTGGATACCGCTACATAAAGCGGCTCAGGATCGTTGCTGAGGATACCAATATCCTGATGTGCCCATTGTCCGCTTACATTACCGGTAGTCGTTACGTTCGAAAATACCGCCTGACATGTCAAGGCGGGAACGTGGCTCGTTAAGGCCAACCCAATATAAACATTCGAGCCCATGGGGATATTCTGTGCGGCGGCGCCTTTTATCGGCGACCAGGTCGTGCCGTTCGCCGAATGTGAAACTGTAAAGTTGCCGGAGATACTGCGCTCCAGTTTCACCCAGTATGGTGCGGTAATCCCTGTCTGATTAAAGTTGCCGCTGGTATTACCTGTACCGGGACGATACTGGAAAGCCACGCCGTTAGCAGGCGTAATACATGCTAAGGCATGCGCCGAATCCGGATTCAGTGATTCGCGGATCATCACGCCGGCCTTGGCCCAAGGGTGTGTGTTCTCGACACTGTCGAGACGTGCGATAATCGAGCCTGCGCCTGTGAGCATCTTGTAAGCGAAGTGAAACTCATCGGCCTCAACGCCGTTAATCGCCCAAATATCAGTTCCCGCTGCGTTCATCGTATAGGTGCCGGTAGGAGCTTCTGCAAAGCTGCCGACGGAGCCCGGCAAGCCCCTGAACCACAACGTTAAATTAGCAACATCTCCTTCGGTCCAGTCACGCGGGGCTGTTAGTGTCAATTCCGCCTCTGAATATTTCGAGTAACCTTCTTTATTGTTGTCATACACCAGTGGCATGGACTGACTGCCGCCGTGAACGATTGTTTCGGCGGTAAATGAAGGCGTGTTTTCATCACCTACGGCCGCACCTGTGCCGTTACCTGCAAAGTAAGGATCGACGCCCGGTGTGCCGTAGCCGAGTCCATCGTGCCATGAGTACCATATCTGGTTTTCGCCGGCATCATAGCTTTCCATATCGTCAATGATAAGGAAGTCGGCCGTCGTAAAGCTCCAGACGTTGCCAATCCACGGACTGTCCGGATTAGAGGGATTGATCTCATCAACGCGCCAGTAGTAAGTAGTATCCCAGTCCATTTTGTCGGGTTCATAGCTCTCATCGCCAAGTGCTTTAGTCCCTTTGAATTCCGGCGAAGCTTTAGTGGCATTTCTCACTGCCTCTTCATCAGTCCCGAAATATACCTGATGTGAAGTTGCGTAATCTCCCGGTCCCCAGCTAAGAACAGTGGTCTGCGAGACATCGACTGAGCCGCTGCGAGGATTTGGACTGCCTGCCTTAACTGGTAGTGCAAGGGCTGCCTGCGGGATGAGTTGTTTTAGGGTTCTGGGGCTCGACCAGCTCAGTTCTGCGACAGCGCCGCCGGAATTTTCATAATACTCCATAACAAGGCTGTATGTATTACCGGCGATAAGGTCTATTGCTGCCCTGTTTTCAGCGACTGTGCGATCTACCCAACGATCTACAAGCAGTTGACCATCCACGAATAAACGAACACCGTCATCTGTTCTGGGATAGAAAGCGTAGGTTTCGGTAAATGCCGCCTCTACTTCACCAGTCCATCGTACTGAGAAGTTATCATCGCCGACCGCCGGATCGGGTCCGCCCGGATCTCCCCAGTTAAAGTTGATCTGAGGATCGGTACGAGTTAAAACGAAATTTTCAAAATTAATTCCTTTGTAGTAATCCGCACGCAAGCCGCCACCTGTACCTGCAACGGTGAAACTCCATATATCGCCTTTATGTGTGGCGGCTCCGTCAAATTCGTCGATTCGCCAGTAATAAGTCTTTCCCGGCTCTAAGCCTCCGGGGATGTATGATGTGGTATTTGCAGGCCCTTTCGAAGTACCGCCTGTGCCGGCATTGACGTCCTCAACATTGTCGCCGAAATAAACATTATGCAGTATAGAATTGAAACCGGCAGACCAGCTAAGTTTCAAATCCGGCTCTAAAAACCTGGCTCCATCAGCCGGTACCGGATAATAGGCGCTTATTGATGGAATCGTAAAACTCCAGACATCACCCACCCATGGACTGTCAGGGTGAATATCATTGACCTCGTCTATCCGCCAGTAATAGGTTGTGCCCGGAACAAGGCCGTCCGGGTATGGATTTCCCGGAAATCCGACGATAAAATATGCCAGGTTCTGATTGCCCAGGAATGTTTCGGCGGTTCCGGTATTAACATCATCGAAATTCTCGCCAAAATACACATCGTGCGAGGCTGCAAAATCTCCCGGCGACCAGCTCAGGCTCACCCATGTATCCTCATGGAGTGCCCCATTCGCCGGATCGGGATTGAAGGCTTGTAAAAAGGTAAGTCCGTTCATGACATCTCTGATCTGCTCGGTTGTAAGTGCCACGTTGAAGAGTGCGATTTCATCGAGTACGCCGTTAAAGAATTCGCTGGGTTCATTATTCGTAAATCGGGCACCGATGAGAACTGGTGTAGCAGTGTCGCTATTCTGAGGACCTCGGTCCTGTTGGGCATCGAGCTGCCCGTTGATATAGATCTTCATTTCAAAACCGTCGTAGGTAACTGCGACATGCCCAAAGTCATCGTCCGGCAGGGTTTTGCTTCCGGAAAATGTCCAGGGTGCGACTTCTCTATGAAATGTGACTGTACCATCTCCGTTGATTACAAGAATGTAGGCACCTATAATGCCGCCGTTAAACTTACCTACGGCAGTACCCCCGCCCTGATTTTTTACCCAGGCTGTGATGCTGAAAGGTTCGCTCCCGCCGAATGCCAGGTTTACGCTCGAATCGCGGATTTCGAGATAACTTCCACCCTGGAGCTCAAGAGCGTGGCCGAATTTTCCCTCCACCCATTCGGGATTTTCTTTGAGCTCGGCATCGTAACCATGGCCGGAGCTGTCTTTGGCGATGTTACCTGAAGCTTCATCAAAAAGCCAGACCCCCTCGATGGATTTTGGATCAATTTGGCCGTTACTATAGGATGTGCATAACAGGCCTGTAATTATGAAGATTATACAGGCTGTGATTTTGTTTCTGGTCATTTTCATTGCCATAACCTCCTTCTGCTTTGTTTATGAATTTTTGATGAGCTAATGTAACGTAAACTATGAATAGTTCTATCGAATGGGATTTCCCATTTAGAACAAACCGGCACACTCCTGCAAACGCTGCATTTCATAATACCATAATTTCATCCCAATTTCAACAGTAACCATTAGATCATGTAGAAAGCCCTTTATAATACTTGTCCCTGTCAGTCAAATTTGGTATATTTATGGAATTGGAGAGCTTAGTAATGCGACCGGGGATTCTGATTTTTAAATATCGGGGATATACCGATCTTAAACATTGCCGGGATGACATTATTGTCTATCTTTATGTCTATCTTTATTAAATAAGGAAATGACCATGAAAGCAATCCCAAAACTACCAAATTTAGGACATTTGATGATATTACCGGTGATTCTTTGGGTAATTTTCGGCGATCCGGTTCAGGTTACGGGCCGGCAAGCTTCGGGGGAAAGAATCGCCGGTAATTCAAAGGAAGCAACGCTGCTGCTTAAAGTTGGTGGTGTGCCTTTTGAGTTGGTGCGAATTCCGGCCGGGGAATTTCTCATGGGCTCCGGGACGGGTGGCGGCGATGAAAAGCCGGTACACCGGGTTCGTATCGATAAGAGTTTCTATATGGGCAGGACGGAGGTAACGGTCCGTCAATTCCAGGCGTTTGTGGAGGCGGCCGGGTATAAAACCGAGGGCGAAAAGGGCAATTGGGCTTCGACTTATGCACCCGCGGGATTTCCCATTGTGCCGGGCCATGCGCGCCATCGGCTTCAGCCGGGATTCCAGCAGACTCAGGACGATCCGGCAGTATGCATAAGCTTTAACGATGCTGTAGCGTTCTGTAAGTGGCTTTCGCAGGAAACGGGCAAAAACTGCCGACTACCCAGCGAGGCGGAGTGGGAATACGCCTGCCGGGCCGGCGGCTCTCAGAACTCGCCGCTAAATTTCGACGAGGTAGGCTGGCATCGTGACAACTCGGCGGGAAAAACCCACCCGGTGGGGCAGAAGAAACCGAACGCCCTTGGATTGTATGATATGCACGGCAACGTTTGGGAATGGTGCCTGGACATGTGGCATAGCGGATACGAGGCCGCGCCAACCGACGGCAGCCCCTGGACCGAAGCGAAGTTCTTCGAGCCAGTAATGCGCGGCGGTACTTTTATCAATCCGCAATGGTGGCTGCGGTCGGCAAATCACATGAGAAACAATCCCGGCAATAGATTCAGTTATAACCAGGGCATTAGAATTGTCCGTACTCGATGATGGTTAATCTGTGAATTTCACAGTAGGCGCATGAGCCTTTGCCGGTATAATAACTAACATGGTTGAAAAGATGGAAGAGACATTAACAAGACGTAATTTTTTGAAATACACGGCGTGGTTCGCAGCGGACATTGCTTTGACGGCCGGTGTGCAAGGACAAACAAAGGGATCTACCCCACGCCTCAATTTTGTCTTTATTCTCGCCGACGACCTCGGTTGGTCGGATTTAGGATGCTACGGCGGCGACCTGCACGAGACGCCCAATATAGACAAGCTGGCACGGAAGGGCATGCGGTTCACCGATGCCTACGCCGCGGCACCTGTCTGCTCGCCGACGCGAGCTTCGATTATGACGGGCAAGTACCCGGCCCGGCTGCATACGACCATCTGGTACGAAGCTTCCGCGAATCCGCCCCAGAACCGAAAGCTGATACCGCCGGTAACGCAGGGTAATATGCCGCACGAGCAGGTAACAATCGCCGAGGTGCTGAAAGACGCCGGCTACTTCACGGCACACGTGGGCAAGTGGCATCTTGGCGATGCGGCACACTATCCGCAGACGCAGGGTTTCGACGTCAATATCGGCGGGACTTTCTGGGGAGCTCCGAAATCGTTCTTCTATCCTTATAGCGGTCCGAGCAGGTGGGGCGGTGAATACCGGTATGTGCCGCACCTCGAATTCGGTACCGAAGGCGAGTACTTGACCGACCGCCTGACCGATGAGGCGCTTCGGATTATGGACAAGTCAAAGGACAAGCAATTCTATCTCAATCTTTGCTATCATACCGTCCACACGCCAATCGAAGGCAAATCCGAGCTTGTCGAGTACTTCAAGAAAAAAGTCAAGCCCGGCATGCATCATCAGAACCACGAATACGCCGCCATGGTCCACAGCCTCGATGAAAACGTCGGCCGCATCCTGAATAAGCTTGATGAGCTTGGCATTGACGACCGCACGATTGTCGTATTCTTCTCCGACAACGGCGGTTACATAAACAAGTTTAATCAAAAAGCCGTAACCAGCAATTATCCGCTGCGCTCCGGCAAGGGCTCGCTGTACGAAGGCGGCGTCCGGGATCCGCTGATCGTTCGATGGCCCGGCGTTACTCAAGCCGGCAGCGTTTGTAGTGAGCCGGTCAGCTCGATTGACTTCTATCCCACTTTCCTCAGTATGACCGGCCTGGCCGGCGATGCCGAACACAATGCCGACATGGATGGTATAAGTCTCTTGCCCCTGCTGAAAAATCCGGCGACTAAACTTCAACGCCAGGCCCTTTACTGGCACTATCCTCACTATTACCCGATGACCAGCCCGGTCGGTTCGATCCGGCAGGGCGACTGGAAGCTGTTGGAGTATTTCGAGGATAATCACGTCGAACTGTATAATCTCAAGGAGGATGTCGGTGAACGGAACAACCTTGCCGAAAAGATGCCCGAAAAGGCCGAGGAACTTCGCAAACATCTTGCCGCCTGGCGCAAGGACGTTAAAGCCCAAATGGCAACGAAGAAACCTTGATCGATTTGTCCTGAGGACTTGAACAGTCGTTAGATAACATGGATCCTTTCCGAGAATATATCGATGTGAAGATGATTCGAGAGAATCTCGATGATATCCCCGAATACAGTTTGCCTTCCGGCTATTCGATCCGATGGTACCGGCAGGGATATGAGAAACACTGGCAGGCGGTACAGTCGCTTGCCGACGATTATACCAGGATGACGCCGGATCTTTTCGAAGAACAATTCGGAACGGATAAAGAATTGCTTTCCGAGCGTCAGTGTTTTCTCTGTGACAGCGAAGATAATATTATTGGAACGGCAACGGCCTGGCTTGATAATCCTGATGAGGAATCGCCCGGCAGAATCCACTGGTTAGCGATAATCCCGCGCCGGCAGGGTAGGGGCCTGGCTAAGCCGCTTCTTGCTATAATATGCAAAAGGCTAAAAGAGCTTGGGCACGGCAAAACATATCTGACCACTCAGAGTGTTAGGATACCGGCGATCAATCTCTACGCCAAATTCGGATTCGCCCCTGTGATTGACTCAGACGATGACCGAGAGATATGGGAGAAGCTTCAGAAACATATAAAATATCCACTTTCGTTCTAAATGAACTTTTGTAAAAATCTTGTTTCTAAATAAAATAAGGTATATCCGGGAAAGGTCGGATTAAGAATGAGATCGATTTTGCAGGAACACTTAGTCGGGGCCGATACCTTGTAAGAATAAGCACCGAAGCAGTGCGTAGTTTGCACATTACTAATACGCGGAGAAATTATCTATGGCACCCAAATCTTTTAGGAATATATTCTTTGTAGTGTTTGGATTGATCTGTGGTGTTGGCTATGGTGGTCAAGTCGCTGAGATGGTCGCTTGGCTGGAGAATCTTGATGGGAAAGATTCGATTCGTGCGATGGTTCATATCGTTGATCGTGTATCCAAGGTCCAGGATGAAGAATCCAAGCTGCTTGAGGAGGCGGATTTTGTCATCACGGCCGATGCTAACTCATTGACGCTAACGGTTGCCGGCAAGATTCCAGATAACAGGCTCTTTCGAGAATTTTCTATACTGCGTGCCGGGCAGTTGGCACAATACGGGCCATATCTGGCGCGCGAGCTGGACGGTCTCGAGCTGGTTGAGAACGAACCTGATGTATACCGAGGCGTTTCGTGCAAGCGCTGGCGTTTAAAATCTGAACGAAAAGAGTCGAAGTTTGGAATAAGCTCGACAACCCTGCGAAATGTAGAACTTTGGATTGACGCCGAGGGCTATCCTATAGCCGGTTCATTCAAGGCGCAGACAAAAGGCAGGATGCTGCTTTTCAAGTTCAATTCCGAATCGATGCGAGAGCAGCGTTATCAGCGATTGGGAGGCCGCCTTGTCCTGGTTTTCGACAGAAACGAAACAGACGTAAAATCTAAAGCAGGCGAACAGAAGCGAACCGTCACGACTACGGTTGACGTCAGGCAGAATTGACTCAATCCCTAACGCAAGATTGGAGGATGGAGGATTATGTAAGGAAGGGCGGAGGAACTTTATAAAAACTGAAACTGTGATTTTAGGGATAGAGTTCTGCCCAAGCTTAGAGTTAAGCTAAATTAAATGAAGGACTGTTTGAAGTCAGGCTGATTCTTTACATAATCTGTCAAAGCAAGAATCGTATCGATATTGTAATTTTCCTCGACGTGATATACGTATTCCAGATTACCGCCGTCATTTTCTTTAAAAATATGTTTTGCCCAGCTCGTTATTGGCTCGGTGCTTTCCGCGGACATATCACCCGGCAGGGGGGCAACGCTTATCAGCATATCTTTTCCGAAAATCTGCCGTGCCTTTCTTATTGATGTATCGCCGCCGAGGTCGAGGCAGCGGAGATTTGTGATTTTCGAAAAGGCCTGCAGATGATTTGTGCTTGGTCCACAGGAATGCAGCCGGATGGGACCGAGCTTTTCGCCGATCTTTGATGTCACCGGCGCTACGAGCTTTTCAATTAATTCCGGACTGACCATACAGGATGAACATTCGCCCACGTGCACGGAGGTGACGGGTAAATCGGCTATTACCGAATAATGCCGGCAGAGAATGATAAAAGCATCAGCAATCCAGCCCATAATTTTCAGGCACTGCTGCGGTTCTGACATCATATCCATAAAGAAAGTTTCGCCGAGAAATTTCTGGGCGGTGGTCATAGTTCCGTGTATGGCGGCCCGGCCGGATGTGTCCCAGAAGAACGGCGGGATCGGCCGAAGCTGTTTTTGAGAATCATTCTGCACTCGGCGAGTCTGCTCATCGAAAAGCTTAACCAACTCATGGTCGAGCAAACTTTCCGGTGCCGGCAAATCGTCCAGATCCTTTCCCGACAGGCATCCCGGTGTTATATCGGCATCGTAAATGTCCCCGGGGACAAAATCGGCGCCCAGAAGCATGCCGAGAATCATGTTTGGCTGAATGCCCCCAATCTGAATCTGGCTATTGTCCCAATGATCGATCTGTCCCAGGTTGGATTCCGAATAGAAAAGACGCATCCCGGGGAATTGTGCCGCCGCATATTCGTTGCACTTGCAGTCCACGGCGTAACGTTTATCTGGATCGAAATAGTAGTCACGGTCAAAACGTACACATAGTACCCTGGCCATCCACCCCTTTGAAAGCGTTCCTGAGATATTAATCATTTCAATTCTCGAACATGTAACAGGTCAGGACCTGTCGTCCAGCTCGCTGATAGCCACAGGCCTGCCTGATTCGGCGGAAAAGTCCGCGGCAAAGCATACGGCGTGAGTTTGTGCCGCATCTTCCAAATCCGGGTATGGCCGCTTGTCCTCAATAATACAATCAAGGAAGTGCGACACCTCACCTTCGAAGGGATGATGGGCGACGTCGGCGCTGTCCGGCAGGATGCAGGGGATTTTCATAAAATCAGTCTGTCCGTCAAAGAGCTTCGGGGCATAGATTTCATTGTTGCGAATCGTGCCCTCGGTTCCGTAGACACCGATGTTGAATCTGTAGGGCATCTGTGCGTCGAACGTCGTTGTGCTACGACCGATCTTGCCGTCCTCGAATTCGACGTTGACTGAAATGGTGCCGGGGTACTCGATTGGATTCTCGGTTTTCACCTGGTAGGCGCAGACTGCCTTAGCTTCGCTGCGGGCGAACCATCGCAGCGCATCTATCGCGTGGCAGCCGCCGGTCAGGATTGCAGTCCCGCTCTGCTGCCTGCTGGCATACCATTTCTCCTCGGTCGTCATCCAAATACGGTGCATATAATCGACCTCGACCATGAAAATGTTGCCGAAAACGCCCTGCGTTATAAGCCGGTCGATTGTCATCAGCAGCGGATCCCAGTGTAGCACGAAACCGACCATTGTCTTGACTCCGGCCTTCTTCACGGCCTGTTGCTGCTTTCGCATATCTTGCAGCGTTATGGCCACCGGCTTTTCGATAATTGTATGCTTGCCGGCTTCCGCGGCGGCAACGGCGTATTTCGTATGGTAGTTGTGAGGCGTACATACTACGGCAATGTTTATGTCTTTACGCCGGAGCATCACCGCTGCGTCGATTTCAATCGCACAATCCAATTCGTACCGGTCACGATAACGTTCCGCATCTGCACGGTTCGGGCTGACCAGGGCACGGATTTCCGAACGCTGGTCTTTCTCAAAGGCCTTTACATATTCCTCCGCCACTGCGCCGCAGCCGATAATTCCAACACCAAGTATTTTCATTTTCTGCTTCCTCGCATTTTTACAGTTATAATTATTTCTTTTTTTCGATATTTATGATTATAATCCAACAAGGCCGAATGTACAGAGGTTCGAAGGTAACCGGAGCAATGAAGTATTTATAATTTATTCGAGGTTAGAGCAATGATTAATAAAATTATCTTTATATATATCCTGCCGACAATACTCTTTTTCTCAGCTTTCGCTGCTGCGGCGTCTGTACAATCGAAACCGTTTGGCAAAACCGCCGACGGCAGTCAAGTTACTTTATACGAACTTCTCAACGCCAATGGTCTGCGGGTGACGGTTATGGACTACGGGGCGATTCTGGTCGATTTGGAAGTGCCGGACCGTAACGGCAAGTCAGCCGACATCAACCTCGGGTTTGACGAGCTCGAACCATATATAAAAAGAAATCCGCTTTTCGGTGCCGTCGTAGGGCGCTATGCCAACCGCATCGAGAATGCCGCCTTCACGATCGACGGGATCGAATATAGAATCACAAAGAACGCCGGAAAAAATCACATCCACGGCGGCAATACAAAAAGGTTCGACAAGGTTATGTGGAAGGGCAAGAGATTCAAAAATGACGAAGGAGCCGGTGTGCGTTTTACCTATCTCAGCAAAGACGGCGACGAAGGTTTTCCCGGGAATCTTAATTGCACCGTAACCTACACGCTGACAAATAAAAACGAGCTGAAGATTAATTACCAGGCCACCACGGACAAATCGACTGTCGTGAACCTGACCAATCACGCTTATTTCAATCTCGCCGGGGCAGGCAGCGGCGACGTTTTGGACCACGAGATGATGATTAACGCCGACTTCTACACCCCCGGCGATAAGGCGCTCATCCCAACCGGCGAAATCCTCAGCATAAAAAACACGCCGCTCGATTTTACCGAGCCTAAAACAATCGGGGCAAGAATCGAGCAGCTTACCGAGACTCGCGGCTATGATCATAACTACGTGCTGAAAAATTCCGATGGTTCGCTCACTCTTGCCGCCCGTGTGTATGAGCCGACCAGCGGCAGGATTATGCAAGTTTATACTACCGCGCCGGGTATGCAGTTTTATACCGCCAACGGCATGAGGAACCTCCAGGGCAAGGACGGCAAGGTTTATCAGAATCATTACGGCTTTTGTCTCGAAACTCAGCACTTCCCCGATTCGCCCAACAAGCCGCACTTCCCCTCGCCCGTACTGCGTCCCGGCGAAAAATACGACACGACGACGATATTTAAGTTCTCGACAAAGTAAAAAGCCCCGGCGTAATCCTGAATGTCATTATCGCATTTTAGGGCGTTTTCAGGATTTCATCAGGTATTTGTGGCTTCGTCGACGGGCGTTCGCCGAGCGTCACTGTCAGATTTTGTCGCTGCCCATCTCGGAATATAACGACATCTACCTTCGTTTCTGGTTTCAGCGCCGCGACACGGATGATAAATCGGCTGGCTGATTCAATCGCCTTGCCGTTGAATTCCACGAGGGTGTCGTTTTTTCTTAAACCTGCTTTCTCGGCGGCTGAATTTTTGATGACGTCTTGGATAATCACTCCCTCGGTTGTTTCAAGACCAAGCGCTTCGGCCATCTCGGCGTTCACATCCCGGAGAGCGATACCGAGAAAGCCGCGTTCGACGGCTCCCGTTTCGATTAGCTGTTCGTAAATTCCTTTAGCCATGCCGGCGGGTATTGCGAAGCTGATTCCCGTGCCGCTTCCCTCGCCGATGGTGGCGATGTTTATCCCGGCGACGTTTCCATCGAGATCCAGCAGCGGTCCGCCGCCGTCGCCTTTCTGGAGATTGATACTCGTCTGCACGAGGTCCTCTAAAGCCGCAAGGCCCAGCCCGCTTCTGCCCCTGGCGGTTACGAGCCCGTAGGCAAATGTACGTCCCAGTCCCATCGTATTGCCTATCCCAACTACCCAGTCACACACTTCGAGCGAATCGGACTCGCTGAATTTGAGGACCGGCAGGTCGTTCGCGTCAATCTTCAAAACGGCGATATCGGTCTCCGGATCCTTTCCGACGACCTCGGCCTCGAACTTGCGCCCGTCCGCAAGCTTTGCCTCCACCTTCCGTGCATCATTCACAATATGATTGCATGTCAGAATATGACCGTCTTCGGATACGATAAAACCGAGTCCCTGTACTCTCCCGCCGTACCGCGGCATCCGGAGAGGACTCGGCCGTGAAGATGGTCGATCCGGCCGCAATGGTCGACGTCCGCCCACAGGCTCCGATGGCGGTGCGGGCAGTTTGTCTCTTGGCACTACTATCCGCCATTCTTCGTCTATAGGCTGCCCGCCTGAAAGTGGTTTATCGACCGTCAGCACCACTACTGAAGGCGACGCCTTCTCTGCGATTGCGGCGAATGTCTTGCCGATCTGCCGCAGGGTTGCAACAGCGTTATCGTCCCGGGCATGAGTCGACGCCGGCATTGCCAGCAGCGCGAGCATAGACAGCACTAATATGAAATTATAACCCGGGCCTGTTACGTTTGATTTGAATTTCAGAACTTCCATCTCTCAATCTCCCGCATAACCTTAATCAGTGAAATGTCTACTTCTAAGGATATACGGTCCTGAAATTAGGTTGTTCGCAGTTCCGGCAGGATTCTTACGGACAAGACAACGTTTTCAGTCTTCTATTGCCGCTCTGCCGTGGAACTCGCCGAGGATACAGATCAGCTCTTCGTAGGACATGCAGCCGTTCTCCCCGGCGTAATCCCAGGCGAGCTGAGAGAAAGTCTCGCCGTCCTTGTTTTCCAGATCGGCAATCCCCGCCTCCTCTTCGGCCATTAAGAGCAGTTCGCGTATTTCATCATGCCTCTCGTCGGCCATCCTGAGCAGATCGACGATGCGCTCGGGCACGCCGTGCGCCTTTGCCAACTGCCGGCAGTAGCGGTCATACAATCTTTGGCGCTGCTTTGCTCTATCGGGATTATTGTTGTTCTGAGTCATGTTCCTCCGATTCATTTTTCACTCGCTGGCGCCGCTGGTGCAGCTCGCGCCAGGTCGTGAGGATGATACCTTCGTTTTCGATGAATTTCCTTATGTCCGGGTCCGTCATCAATCGCGTTTCCGCCTCGCGTTTCGGGCCGGAGCCGGATATGTGCGAAAAATTCTCCGTCTGCACGGTGCAGTGGACGATAATTTCCGTGATGCCGGGCTTCATCTCGTCCAGCAGTTTAATCAACTGCTCTTTCCGCCCTTCGTAAGTGTCCGCCGAGGTCGGCGATGTAACCAGATCGTCGATTACCGGCAGGCCCGCGTTCCAGACGCGGTTGGCGATTAGATGTACCAGCGGTTTCAAAGCAGCGGCCTCGGTACTTTTGCCGATGTGCTGCATGTGCCCTCCCATCATCAGGATGGGAATCTGCTTTTCGATGCCTACCTTAACGTACCGGTCGAGATACAGCGGCAGAAAGCAAGTCCCCATGTGCGAATCCAGATGCGTGGGCTTGATACCCATCGCCAGGGCCTTGTCGATCTGGGCTCGCATTTCCGTCTCGACCTCGTCGGCGCTCGCATGGACGGCCACATCGGCGACGCCGTGCCAGAGGCAGCCTTCCGAATCCACTAATCCAGGCACCGCCGGCTTGCCCGCCACCGGCCCCCAGCGGTATTTCATCCATTCGGCCGTAAGTGTCAGATGAATCCCGGCGTCAACCTGCGGATGCTCCTTCACATAAGCGCTCATCTCCGGCACCCACGGGCACGGCATCATTATACTCGTTGATGTAGCCACGCCGTCCTCGATGGCCTTTATCGTGCCCATATTAGAATTATGCGACATCCCCGCGTCGTCAACGTGGAAAATCACCGCCTTAGTCCCCTCCGGCCACCCAAGCCGCTCGGCAAACGTCTGCGCCCCGGCCTCTTTTGCTGTAAATCCACTAAAAGTCATAAATATCACTAAAACAATTCTAAAAAAGCGGTTCAATAACATAAAATTCACTCCTCAGCATAATCAGCTCAACATCCTTAAACAAAGCCAAAAAAAAACCAGCAAAAACCCCGCCGGACATCCCGGCTGTATAACTATACCATATCAAGAACATTAAAACAAGAATACGACAAATAAGATTGATAACAAACCTCAATTTTATTAGTATAGCATTCCCGGACGTTGAGTTAGTACGTTTTAGTTAAAGGATTTTTTTAAAGTTCGTTGCGAGATGGAAAAAGGTCTAAATAAAGAGAAGAAATAAAGCATTATAAGATTTTTATTTTTCATCGATTCATTTTTTTCTGAATATGGAGTTTTATAGATATTATGAGTTCTGTTTTTATAAGCTATTCGCGTAAAGATAAAACATTTGTTCGCAAGTTGGCTTATGATCTTTGTGAAGCTGGTCATACTATATGGTTTGATGAGGGAGAGATTCGTATTGGTGATTCCCTTGTCAATAAAATAAGTGATGCCATTGGTAGTGTCGATTTCGTTATAGCAATAATATCATCAACATCAATAAACAGCCAATGGGTTAAGAAAGAATTAGATCTGGCATCAAACCGAGAGATAGATGAGAATGGTGGTATTATTTTACCTATTCGCCTGGATAATGTTGAATTACCAGGATTTCTCAAGGGAAAGTGCTACGCAGATTATAGAAATGAGGCCGATTATCATCAAGTGCTTAGTGCACTACTTTCTCGACTTGGACCAAGGACCCCACCTCCAGACATAACATCCGAGGAGCTGGTAATAAGGCCATATCTGCGAATAACTACGCTGTGCCATAGTTGGTTGAGAGTACCTCTATCAGAATTGGAACAATTAGGTATTAATGAAAAGATATCAGGATATTCTTATAAAGACAATCTTTATGCGTATCTTGAAGAAGACGATGACGAAATGATGTTTAGGGAAGCTAAGGAAAAGGAATACGGTGCTAATTACAATCCAGAGGAAGATACTTTTACTGTGTTCATCAGCGAGTTATTATTTGAAGAACGAACTAAAGAGAAGCCTTAGATTTTTAACGTTTTGATATCGATAAAAGTAGTCGTAGCTGTAGGATGGGCAAATTTTTTGCCCATGCGGATTGGTAATATTTTATAATAAGCAATGGTATTACACGATGTCAACGGATCAAATTCTTTGACGGTTTTGATTTATTTGCGGCATAAACAGCATGGGCGACATGTCCCTTCGGGACAAGTGGCCCATCCTACGAAAATTTGATAGCTTGTGGGGGATTGGTCACATTTTGTTATGGGCAATGATATGACACAATATCGACGTGCCAAATTCTGTGGCGGTTATTATTTCTTTACTGTGGTGACATATAAACGGAAACGTTTTCTTGCGGATGATATTGCGAGGGATTGTCTTCGAGCTGCGTGGCAAAATGTTCGACAAAATCGGCCATTCGTGGTGACGGCTCTTTGTTTGTTGCCGGATCATTTGCATTGTCTGTGGCGCCTGCCGGAGGGCAATAACGATTATTCGACACGATGGATGTTAATAAAGAAAAGATTCACTCGTCAATATCTCAAGGCCGGCGGGTGTGAATCCGGACAAAGCCATTCGCGAGAGAGAAAGCGGGAACGTGGCATCTGGCAGAGGCGGTTCTGGGAACATCAGATTCGAAACCAGGAGGATTTGCATAAACACGTCGATTATATTCATTACAATCCATTAAAACATGGTTTGGTAAAAACCGTTGAGGATTGGCCCTGGTCGACGTATCATAAGTTTGTTCGTGAGGGTTTTTACCGTCACAGGATATTGAATGATTATGACGGAAATTTCGGAGAGGATTTCACCGGAGAATAAAAACAGCATGGGCAAAAATTTGCCCATCCTACGTGTTGCTAACCAATTTTATTAAATTGGAATCAGATCAGTCATGAAGAAGTTTGTCATCAAGATATCTTTGCATTTACTATTTACGATTTACTATTGACTATTGCTCTGAGTTTTAAAACCGCAGATAGATGCTGATGGACACAGATAGAGAAAAAAATAATATGAAACAACTTACGCAGAGGGTCATTCAATGCGCGTTTGCTGTTAGTAACACGCTTGGATGTGGGTTTTTAGAAAAAGTGTATGAGAATGCACTGGCACATGAGCTTCGCAAGGCGGGGCTGCAGGTTCAGCAACAGCACGGGATAACGGTATATTACGATGGAGTAGCAGTAGGTGAATATACAGCCGATCTTCTGGTCGAAGGAATCCTTATTCTCGAACTCAAGGCTGTCAAGAATCTCGATGACATCCACCTTGCACAGTGTCTGAACTATCTGAAGGCCACGAACCTTCGCCTGTGCCTGCTGATGAACTTTGCCAAACCAAAACTCGAATTCCGCCGGATTGTAAATAATTATTGATTATCAGCGTTCATCAGCGTTTATCTGCGGTTAATAAAATCTTTTTAATAGCTTTCGTTCTTCTGATTTTGCCCGGTTTGTTATATTAAACCGCGGATAAACGCAGCACGAAAAAAGTCATGGAGAATTACCCGGAATTTGCTTGATTTTTTAGGGCGAATTTAGTATAATAGCTAACTAATTGACTATTGACTATTGATTATTGATTAATGATAAAAGATAGAATAGAGGCGGGGATCACCGAATCAGGGGATCAGGAAGCAGGGAATCAGCAGAACAGGATACCAGGAAAGATTTAACTGATAACCTGATATTCTGATAATCACTGCCTGATAACCGGATACCCTGATGGCCTATATGATTTGAAAAAACAAACCCAATTTGCCGGCGGGTAAATTAGTTTAAGTCTTTATATGAAATGTATTTATGGGGACATAACGATCTGCGGCCTGCGAAAAAACAAACCCAATCAAAGCCAATATTATCGTTGAGTATTCTGAGTTCTGCGGACAGCGTTAAATCGAACAAAAGGAATTTGAAAAAACAAACCCAATTTTTGGCAGGTCAAAATGAACGTAAGTGTCTATGCGAAAGGGAATTATGGATGTGTTGGCGCTTTGGGGACGACGAAAAACAAACCCAATCAAAGCCCAATGCCGTCCTTCGGCCGGAAATTCTAAGCACTAAGCTCTAAATCCTAAACAAGGCGAATAGGTGCGGTGGCGCCGGTTTAAGGATTGTTCAGGGGGCCGGTTGCCTGTATCTTTGCGCAATTGGGCCTGACGCCGAATCTGCGGTACTCGTCGGCGGAGCTTGTTCATAGCAAATTCAAGCCTGGTTCGGCGGGATTTTGCCCGGAAAATATATGAAAAACAGGCGTTTTAGGCTTTCAAAGTCGTTTTTATAGGAGTTGAAGGTATCGTTGTAGTGTGAAATTAATCTTCGTCGTCAAAGAAATCGCCGTCATTATCGAATGCGCCGTCTTCAACATCCGCTGCGATCACGGAATCGAACGCCAAATCGTCCAAACCATCGTCGGAATCGCACTCGTAATCATATTCTTCGAAAGCATCCAGAATATCGGGATCATCGTCCCACATTGTTAAATCCTTTCCCATATTCAAACAAAACAGAGCTGTCGGGAGCAAATATTTCCAATTTGTTCTTTTCAGCCCACAATATTTATATTCGCCCTTTAAGCAATTTTGTACGGCTTTGTAAAGAGGAAGTTCGTAAAAATTTTCTCTGCTAAAAGAAAAAATTTAACCCAAGGAAATAGAGAGAAACAAACAGATATGAACCTTACTTTTTCTTAACCAATAGACGCTCTAAACGCCATAAAAAGCGGCTTTTAGCTCGCCGGCGATTTATGCTTATGTGCCTTGTTTCGTTTATCTCGTTTGAGTAGTTTTTTTCTGCTTTTTTTGGCGTTTCCTAAGCGAGTCCCTGGATTTCTTATTTCTGTTTCTGTTCTGGTGCTCGAACGCTTCGAGTTCGGTCTGCTGGCCCTTATCGCCCATGGCCTTCATCCAGTTGACCAGGCGCCTTTTCATTCGTACTTTGATCGTTGCGTATTGGGGATTTTCGGCCAGATTGTTCCATTCGTAGGGGTCCCTGGTAATATCGTAGAGCTCTTCGCCCTGCCTGTGCTCGTAGCGGCGGACCTTTTCCGCGGCGTCGGGGTCGGTTTCGGCCTTCTGCCGCCAGGATTTGAAGATACTCGAATTAGTGCAGGCGTTTTGGAACTTGATTTCCGGCGTGAAATTCCAGACGTATTTGAACTTTCGCGAACGGATCGAGCGGATTCCGAAATATTCCGAGCCGTTGTTAATGCCGCGGGTGGTCATCTCGCCGAAGACGTATTTCTTATGCTCCTGTTTTTCACCCGTCAGGACCGGAAGCAGGCTCTTGCCGTCGAGCGCGGCTTCCAGCTTGCCGCCTGCGGCCTCGATATACGTCGGCAGGACGTCCAGATATTCGATCATTGCGTCGCTGACGGTGCCGGGCTCGATTTTGCCGGGCCAGCGGGCGATGAAGGCCGATTGCAGCCCCGTATCGTAGCAGGTCCATTTGCCGAAGGGGAAACTCGAACCCTGCTCGCTGACGACGATGACGAGAGTGTTGTCCGACAGGGCGTATTTGTCCAGCAGGGCGAGTGTCTGGCCGACCTGCCAGTCGTAATAGGTAATTTCGGCCAGATACCTTGACATGTTCTCGCGAGTTTCTTCGGTATCCACGAAGTAGGGCGGCAGTTTCAGTTTGGCGGGGTCGTAGCGCGAGGCGTCGCCCTTGTTCCAGGGCGAATGCGGCTCGTTCGAGCAGGCGAAAAGGCAGAAAGGAGTGCCGCTATCTTTGCACTCGGATACGAACTTATCGAGGGCCTCGAAATCGGGATTGTTGCTTTTGCCCGAATACTCGAAAGGAAAGACGTCCGGCGGATTGATATGTTTCTTGCCGCTCAGGGCCACGCGGTAGCCGAGCGGTTTGAGATAATGAACGACGCTTTTTGTGCCGGCTTTGGCGAAGGTGTGGTTCGGGTAGGCGCCGCTTTTGACCGGATAGAGGCCGGTATAAATATTGTGCCGGGTCGGCGAGCACATCGGCGCCGACTGGAAGCATTGCGTAAAACGCATCCCTTCGGTTGCCAGTTTGTCGATGTTGGGCGTATGGGCCTGGCCGCCGTAACAGCCGATGTCCCGGAATGTGCAGTCGTCGGCGATAATGAAAACGAAGTTGGGCTTTATCTTTTTCCCGGCACCGAATGAAATCCCGCCCATACTCGCCAGGGCTCCCGCAGCGGCCATCTTTAAGAATTCGCGTCTTTTCATTGAATCGTTCCTTTCGTCGAAAGTCTTTGTCAATCCGCCTCCTGTCATAGAGTTACAGCGGCTCCTTGTTCGTTCGGCATTATATATTACCCGGTATTCGGTTTCAATAGTAACAATATCGCTGATTTTGGAAAAGTAGCATCGTCGATATGGTTCCTGTAAGTTTTAGCAATTATTTTTGTGGAAATTCCTTTGACACCGCCGTTGACTCATGCTAAAAGACGGATATAATATATTTGTGGGGAAAAAAGATGAAAGACATTAAAAGGATTTTCGTTTTTACATCTTTGATTCTGCAGATTCTTTCGGCCGGCGGGTTCGGAGCAGAGCAGATCGCGATTCAAGGCGGCACAATTCTTCCAATCAGCGGCGCCCCGATCAAAGACGGCACTGTCCTGGTAAAAGATGGAAAAATTGCCGCGCTCGGTCGGAACGTCGCCGTCCCCACGGACGTTCGAGTTATTAATGCGAACGACAAATTTGTCATGCCGGGGCTTATTGATTCTCAATCCCGCCTGTTCGTGATTGACAGCGAGTTTAACGAAGGCCGCTCAATTGCGCCCGAGCTGAATATTCTCGATGGGCTCGATCCGTTCGTCAAAGAGTCTCCGGAAGTGGCGGCGCAGGGCGTTACGGCCGTTTATATCGCGCCGGTCAGTCACAGCTTAATCAGCGGCAGCGGTGCGGTCCTCAAACTCAACGGCTCGAAGGATGTCAATAAAATGTTGTTGAAAGGCGATATCGCCGTCAAAGCGACCATTGGAGTCTCCGCAAATAACCAATCCTCATCGCTGGGGCGTCTGGCGGAATATTCATCTATTCGCGAAGCGCTGCTTGAGACGAAAATATACATGCACAACAAGGAAAAGTACGAGCGCGAGCTTGCTGAATATAACCAGAAAAAGGCGGAATACGAGAAGAAAAAGCAGGCAAAGCCGACAGAAAAGTTCGAAAAGCCCAAGCGGCCGGCACGGTTCCGGCCCAATCCCACTCGCGAAGTCCTTGCCAGAATTTTGAGTAAAGAGATTCCGCTCCAGATTGAGGCTCACCGCGTCACGGATATCCTCAACGCAATTCGCCTGGCGGACGAATTCGGCTTCACGCTGATTCTGGATAAATGTACCGAAGGTTATATGATTGCCGACCGGATTGCCCGGAGTAAGGCTTCCGTCATCCTCGGGCCTGTCACGGCTTCGTTTATCGAGACGCCCAGATTAGAATACCGCAATCATGATGTGCGGAACGCCGCGGTCTTATCGAAGAAAGGCGTTAAGCTGGCGTTGGGCGTTTCGGGCCGGGATGGTGCAAGCTCGAAATTCATCACATTGGCGGCGGCAATGGCCGTGGCCAGCGGGATGGACAAAGATTTAGCGCTGAGGGCCGTGACTCTTACCCCCGCCGAGATTCTGGGCGTGGCGGACCGAATCGGCAGCCTGGATGTGGGTAAAGATGCCGACGTCGTCATCCTAAACGGCCATCCGCTTGATTCGCTCAGCCGGGTCGAAATGGTTCTGATAGACGGCAGGACCGTCTTTGAAAGGAAAAACCAGCAGTGAAAATTAGAAGATTTTTGAGCTTACTGGTTATACTTAGCTGCTCTATCTGTCTGGAGAGTCTCGGCGAAGAAACCCCGATTCTCGCAATAAGCGCGGGTAAAATCTGGACAATAACGGACGGCATTATCACCGATGGTGTTATAATAATCAATAACGGCAAGATACAAGCCGTCGGAGAAAACGCGGACGTTCCCGAGGGGGCCAAAGTCCTGGATATGTCGGACAAGAATGTGATGCCGGGAATGATCGATGCCCACTGCCATATCGGTTTGTCGGTTAATGTTCAGCGGGAGATGGATGAGACAGTCGCGGCCGTCGCAGCCGACATGCAGATTCTCGATGCTTTCGATCCGTATGCGAACGATGTGAAAAAAGCCCTTCGTTCGGGAGTGACAACAGTCCTGCTGGCGCCGGGTTACAGGAATCCGATTGGCGGGCAGGCCGCCGTAGTGAAGCTGGATACGAGCAGAGCGAACGACTGGGTGCTGAAGCGTACCGCCGGCGTTGATTTTTCGGTGATGAATCAGGCCCTGATGTTCAACCGCGAGCCGACGTCGCGGGCCGGCCTGGTGGAGCTGCTCAGAGAGGAGCTGGACCGGGCAAAGGCTTATAAGCCGGAAAAGTTTAATCCACGCCGTGAAGTTCTCAAACGCGTGGTGGATGCAAACCTGCCGGCGTATATCTGGGCGCACAATGTCGATGAGATTGCATCGGCTATGACAATCGTCGATGAATACGGATTGAACGCAGTCCTCGTTGCGGCAGGGCAGGGCGACGAAATCGCCGATATGATTGCACAGCGGAATCTGCCGGCCATATATCCGCCGCTGCTTCTTTCCAGCAGGGATAAAGACCTGCAGCGACCCGGCAAGATAGCAGGCAGCGGCGTAAAGCTCGCCTTCGCATCGCTGGCCCCCAAGACCGATTTATACGATCTGAGGACCTCGGCAATCCTCGCCGCGAAGTACGGACTCGATAAGGAAGCGGCAATAAAGAGCCTGACAATTAATCCGGCGGAAATTCTCGGTGTTTCCGACCGCCTCGGAAGTATTTCCCGGGGCAAGGACGCTGATCTCGTAGTTCTCAACGGTGAGCCGCTTCAAGTGACGTCCGGCATCGAGCTGGTCATGGTCAATGGTAATATTGTATATCAAAGGCAGGAAGAATGAGAAACTGCGTCATTTTACTGACTTTTTTACTGCTTGTGTCGGTGTTTGTCGCGCCCGGGCGGGCGGAGATTACTGCTGTTAAAGCCGGTAAGATTCTGACGATATCCAGCGAGCCTGTCGAAGACGGCGTCATTTTGATAGAAGACGGGAAGATTGCAGAAATCGGAACGGAGATTGAGATTCCTGAAGGTGCCGTCGTAGTTGATGCTGCCAAGAGCGTTGTCATGCCCGGGCTTGTAGATGCCGGCGCCGCTGCTCCGGTTCGCGGCGACCTGAACGAGCAGTCGAGCGAAATCACGCCGACGCTTCGAATTTCAGATGCGCTGGATCCGCAGAGCAAGACTCTCAAACGCGTTGTTCAGACGGGAGTGACGACTTTGTTTGTCTCTCCGGGCAGGCGGAACGTCATAGGAGGCCTGGGTGTCGTCGTCAAGCCCACAGGCAAGATTCCCCGGCAAATGATCGTCAAGGACGAGGCCGCGCTGACTGTCGTGATGGATTTGGATTCGACCCAGGGCAATCGCATCCCCAGGTTTCAGGTTCCTGCAGACTTTTACTATCGTCGGCCGGGTACCCGCATGGCGATTATCTGGATGCTCCGCAAGAGTTTCTTCGATGCCCGGCGGCAGTCCGATTCCGAACAAATCGAAGATCCGAACCTGGCCGTACTGTCGGCGGTGTTGAAGGATGAGATTCCCATTCACGTCAACGTCCGCCGGGCGATTACGATTCGTGCCGCCCTGAAGGTCGCCGATGAATATGGTTTGAATCTGATTTTACAGGAATGTACCGAGGGCTACAAAGTCGCCGGGCAGTTGGCCGAAAGGAAAATCCCCGTCGTATTGGGACCCTTCTATTACTATCCGGGGAGTATGGGCCAGTACCGAGAGGGCAGGAAAGTTAACTGGAACAATGCCGGCATCCTGGCCGAGGCCGGCGTCAAAGTGGCCCTTGCGTCGGGCGAGCAATCCGGGGCAATCGACATTTTAACGGCGGCGGTATTTGCCGTTCGACACGGAATGGATCGCGACGAAGCGCTGAAAGCAATCACAATCACGCCGGCGGAAATACTCGGCGTCGCCGGCCGGGTGGGGAGTCTTGAAAAAGGAAAGGATGCCGACATTATCATTCTCAGCGGTGATCCTCTGAATGTGACAACGCGTGTAGAAAAAGTCATTCTAAACGGCAAGACTGTCTATAAAATAGACTGAGGAGCGAAGCAATGAAGTCCAGGTTTCATATAACGTTTATTTCGATTCTGTTGACGGTGTTTTTTATAGGCGCCTTAGCACATGCCGGGCCGGTTCGCAAGAAACTTGCCGTCAAAGCATCGCGGATAATTACCATTGCCGGCAAGGATATCAAAAACGGCGTCATCCTGATTGAAGATGGAATAATCAAGGCCGTTGGAACCGACGTGGAGATTCCCTGGGATGCTTTTGTAATCGAGGCGAAGGATCGGGTAGTAATGCCCGGTTTCGTACTGGCTCACACATCAAGCGGCCTTGACCGGGCAAATGAGAACATGCCGGAAGTGCCTTTTATTTCGACGTTCGATTCGATCGATCCGATCAGCACGTTCTTCGAAGATTCGCTGCGTGACGGCGTCGTGGCGATGCTGGTTCTTCCCGGCAACAACACGCTGCTGGGTGGTACGGGAACCATCGTCAAACCTTACGGCCGAACCGTCGAGGCGATGCTAATCAAACGTTATACGGGGCTGAAAATCTCGTTGCGACCGAGCCAAAACACCAGCCGTATGGGGCACATGCAGCGATTCAGACGGTATATGTCCGATCTGAAAGATTATCTTGAAGAATACGAACAGAAAAAGGCGGATGCTGAGGATGAAAAGAAGCCCTTCGACGAAGAAATCGACGTGACCAAACAGCCGATGGTCGATCTTTTGAATAAAAGACTCACGGCGTTTGTCTATTGTGACAGGGCCGCCGATGTGCCGAAAGCCATTGAAATCAAAAATGCGTATAAACTCGATACTGTGTTGGTGTTGGCTCCGGAGTGCTATAAAGCCGCCGGCCTGATCGCCAGGAGTAAGCTGCCGGTAATTTTGGATTCTCAACTGGTCGTCTGGGAAACCAACGAACAGACGAATGAAGAGGAGATGAAGGTTGTCCCGATTATTTTCCACAAGGCCGGCGTCAAGTTTGCTTTCCAGACCGATACTTCGCAGTACGGCAGACGCTACCTCTGGTACCAGGCGGCAACCGCTGTCAAGTATGGGATGAAGCGTCAAGAGGCATTGAAATCCATCACGCTTTATCCCGCGCAGTTCATCGGCGTCGATGACCGGCTGGGAAGTATTGAAGCGGGCAAAGAAGCAACCGTAATATTTTTGACGGGTGATCCACTGGATGCACAAAGCTGGGTGGACCAGGTTATGATTGCCGGCGAGATCGTCTATGAAAGAGCGAAAGACGAGCGGTTGAAAAAGCTGCTGGCACCGCCGTTAATAATGCAGGAACCTAAGGACACTGATTGAATGATTAAAGGCCGGATGCTGTGAGAGACAAGGATAAGCCTTAGCCATGAATATGTTTTGTAGATATTTCATTGTGATTTCAATTCTCATCGCTGCGTTGCTCGTTCCGGGCGTTGCAGCCGAGGAGCCATCCGTCGTCGCCGTTAAAGCTGGTACGATCTATCCGGTCAGTTCTGCGCCGATTCAGGACGGCATCGTTCTGATTCGCAATGGCAAAATAGAAGCCGTGGGCAAAGACCTGGAAATACCGGACGATGCAGAGGTAATCGATGCCGCCGGCAAGGTGGTCATTCCGGGGCTGATCGATGCCTTTACCACGCTCGCAGAGGCGAACCGGGACGACGAGCAGTCGGTGACGCCGGACATTCGAGCCGTCGATGCGTTTAACTTCTACGGCAAGTATCGACGCATGCTGGCGGGAGGCGTGACAACTGTTTATATTTCGCCCGGCCAGAGGCGATTGGTGAGCGGGCTTGGCTCGGTAGTAAAGCTCGCAGGGGATTCTGTCGCCAACCGCCGCCTCCGGGATAGATCGGCTCTTCGCATTGCCATTGGGGAATTGCCGAAGAATCCGCCGGCGATTTGGAACCCGCCGGTCCCTCCCGACCCGTGCCATCCGATGGTGCCGGTAGAGAAGCAATTGCCGACAACCCGGATGGGCGAGATGGCCGTCCTGCGGAATATCTTCGGCGAGGCGCAGCGGTATCTCGACCAGCCGCCGCGGAAAATCGACTGGAAGATGGAGTCATTGTTGCCGGCCCTGACTCGCAAGCTGCCGGTCCGAATCAACTGTCATAATGCCCAGGATATCCGCAGCGCAATCCTCTTCAGTGAGGTATTCAATCTCAGGCTTATTATCGAAGGCGGCACGGAGGCATATAAAATCATCAACCAGGTCAAGTGGAGCGATGCGCCTGTGATTCTCACCGGCGTTTTCGAGCCGGGCCGGCAATATACAAAAGACGATACGCGGGATATCATGCTCGGACGAGCCAATCCCGCCAGTGCGGGTCTCCTGGCCGAAGCGGGTGTCGAATTCGCACTATCGTCTCCGACCGATGAGACGATCGGCGATTTGCAGTTTGTTGCCGGCTATGCCGTCAGCCAGGGATTGTCGCCGGAAGAGGCGCTAAAAGCGATTACTATTACTCCCGCTGAAATCCTCGGAATTGCCGACCGCGCCGGAAGCATCGAGAAAGGCAAGGATGCCGACCTGGTCATTCTGACGGCCGAGCCTTTCGAAGTCCGGGCTGTCGTTGACAAAACGCTTATCGACGGCAAGGTCGTTTACGCGCGTTCACAGGCGGAGCCGGACAAAGAACATGCGGCAAAAACATCCATCACGGCGATTCGCGCCGGCAAAATCTTAACGGCGAGCCGGGGTACAATCGACAATGGCCTTATTCTCATTCAAGACGACAAAATCAATTACGTAGGCGATCCGAAAGACATCCCCGAAAAGGCAACGGTCGTCGACGCCGGCAACAGCGTCGTGATTCCGGGCCTTATCGACATCCACTCTCATCTCGGGCTGCACTCCGAAAGCGAGCCCGTCAGAATGAATCCGTCATCGCCTGCGACCGGTTCCGGCGGTGCGCGGCATATCAGTATATCGAAAGCCGTCAATCCGGACGACAAAGGCTTCCGGGACGTTTTGCGCTGCGGCGTGACTTCGGTCCTGCTGGCCCCGGAGACGGGTGGGCTTGTCAGCGGGAATGCCGCCCTCATTAAGCTTGCCGGCGGCCGCGCGAAGGATATGGTAGTTAAGGAATGCGCCGCCGTAAAGTTTTCTATGCTCGGATCGAGCGCAAAAATGACGCAAATCTGGCGGGCGCGCGAGCTGCTGAAAAGAGCTAAAGAATATGCCGAGAGGTGGGACCGGTACGAACGCGCTTACGAGGAATACGAACGCCGCCGGCAATACGAAGAAGATAAAGACAAAGAAAAAGAGTCGAAGGAAGAAGATAACCTCAAGGAACCGAATCGCCCGGGACGCGATACGAACCTTGAGTTGCTGCGGGGACTCTTCAAAAGAGAGATGCCGGTGCTCGTTCATGCCAGCAGGGCCGATGAAATACGCAATACGCTGAAAGTCTTCCGGGACGAGTTCAATCTCGACGTTATCATTCTCGGCGGCGAGGACGGCTACCGGGTTGCGAACGAGCTGAGAAAATATAACGTGGGCCTCGCCGTCGGTCCGGAAATCCTCAGCTACGAAAAGGGCAAACCAATCAACAATGCTGATTTGCTTACCAGAAGCAGGCTCCGCGTTGCACTGCATACGAGTGCTACTTCGGGGACGCAGTATTTACCGATGAACGCCGCCTACGCCGTACGGTACGGGATGGATGAAGACAACGCGTTTCGGGCCGTCACTATCTATCCGGCCGAGTTGCTGCACGTGGACGATAGAATCGGGAGTATCGATGAGGGCAAAGATGCCGACCTGGTCATCCTGTCCGGTGAGCCGTTCGATTTTCGCAGCCGTGTGGAAAAAGTAATCGTCAACGGACGGATTGTTTACGAACGAGAAGAATGAAAACAGTCTCTAAAATTGTAATTATTATTTTGTGTATGCTCCAGCTTGGCGCCGTCGCGGAAGGTGCGCCGAGGCGGTATGCGATCAAGGCCGGCAAGATTTTGACAATGGAGCTGCCCGAAAGCTCCGATACGAGCCGGCGAGTTATCAATCACGGCATGATACTGGTTGGCAAAGGGAAGATAGAAGCTCTCGGTACGGCCTCAGATGTCGCGATTCCGGATGGATATACCGTGATTGAAGCCTCGGATCGATGGGTCATGCCGGGAATCGTCGAAGCGCATACGCACATCGCCGTCGAAGGCGGATTCAACGATATGGTCACGACGATAAATCCCGAGCTTCAAATCGGCGAATGTGTCAACCTGGAGGATATCGCCGCAGAAAAAGCGGTGACAGGTGGGGTGACTACAATCCATACCATGCCGGGCAGCGGAACCAACCTCGCCGGCTTTACCGTCATTGTTAAGCTCGACTGCTCGCGCCCCGAGGAGGCCATAGTTCGCGAGATCGGAGCAATGAAAATCGCCCAGGCCTATAACCCGGAACGGCGCTCCGGCGACCTGGGGCTGACCCGGATGGGCATGGCCTGGGTGCTCCGGCAGATTCTTAACCAGGCCAAAGAGTATACCGAAGCTTGGCAGGCTTACCGGAGCGGCGAGAGCAAAGACAAGCCGGCTTACAGGCCCGAGCTGGAGAATATGCGAAAGGCTTTCGAGGGTGAAATACCTGCTATCGTGCACAGCGCCGAGCCATGGGGTATCCTCGAGAGCATGCAGATGTTTCACGATGAGTACAAAATGGACACCATTGCCACGCATACATCTTTTGGCGGATATATGGCCGGCGAGGAAGCAGCGAAACGCGAAAAGGTCCATGTAAACATCGGCCCGAGACTTGTTGATTTCCGAGGCTGGAACGCTCCGATAGACGGCCGGTTTCACGGTATGGGCGCCGAATACATAAGTCGCGGCGTCAAGAATCTTTCGATCAATACGGATGCTGTCGGATGGGGAATGCAGGAGGAACTGGCCTTCCAGGCGTCTATGTCCGTTCATTACGGCCTGGATGAGATGATTGCAATGGAGGCTGTTACTATCCAGCCGGCCCGGGCCCTCGGCGTCGACGACCGAATCGGATCGCTGAAAGTTGGCAAGGATGCCGATATCGTCATAAAGAAAGGGACACTCCTCGATGTCACGGTTCCGGTTGACCTTGTGCTGATTAACGGCAGAATCGTCTATCAACGCAATGGCGTAAATTTAGTTGCGAAGGAAAAATCTTAATAAGTTTTGAATAGGAAAATAAGTAATGTCGAACCGAAAGGTTGTATGTGTTTAACCATGGATGAAGCTGCCACACGATAGAATTAATGTAAAACGAGTGGCACCCTCAAAGCCGCAGGCTTTGGGGATGCTCGAAAATACATAAGACCGGCTAAACACATACGAGAAGAATTGGCGCGGGATAAACGAATGAAACATGCGGGTGCTATTGCAGTTATCATTATCGCGGCTTTGGCTGTCAGCTCATCAATTGCCAACGATAAGCCGGCGCCGACAAAGTACGCCATAAAAGCGGGCAAAATACTGACGATGAAGCCGGGCGTGGAATTTGTCGCCGGAAAGGGTGTTATCAATAACGGCATCATTCTTCTCGGCAAGGAGAAAATCGAGGCTGTCGGGCCGGAGTCGAGCTTCGATATCCCGAAAGGGTACACGGTGATTGACGCTTCGGACAGATGGGTCACGCCCGGCATCGTCGAGGCTCACACGCATATCGGCGTCGAAGGCGGATTCAATGACATGGTCACACCGATCAATCCCGAACTGAAAATCGCCGACAGCGTAAATCCCGAGGACATCGGCGTTGAAAAGGCTGTCACCGGAGGCGTAACAACAATTAACACAATGCCCGGCAGCGGGACAAACCTGGCGGGCTTCAGCGTCATAGTAAAGCTCGATCCGTCCGACCCGGAAAAGATGATTTTTCGAGAGTACGGTGCGATGAAAATGACTCAGGCTTTTAATCCCGAACGCCGTTCCGGCGACCTGGGTGCCACGAGAATGGGAATGTCCTGGTTTATGAGGCAGATACTCAAACGGGCGAAAGAGTACACCGAAGTCTGGCAGGAATACGAACGCGGCGAGCGGAAGGAAAAACCCCAATACAAGCTGGAGCTGGAGAAGATGCGGAAGGCCTTCGACGGCGAAATTCCGGCCATCGTGCACACCTATTCCGGCTGGGGCGTCATGCAGACGATACGTATGTTCGGCGATGAAAACAAACTGAAAGTCATTCCTACGCACACAGCTTACGGCGGGTACATCGTGGGCCGGGAAGCGGCGAAGCGGGATGGAGTCTTTGTCAATATCGGCCCGCGTGTCATTGAATTCTCCCGGCCGACCTTCGACGGCAGGTTTCATGGAATGGGGGCCGAATATGCGAAAGCCGGTGTCAGGGAGCTTTCGATTAATACCGACGCAGTCGGCTGGAGTTCCTGGATCGCTCCGCAGGAAGAACTGTCGTTTCAGGCCTCGATGTCGGCTCACTACGGGCTCGATGACCGGGAGGCATTGAAGGGCATCACTATCAATTCAGCCCGCGCCCTCGGCATAGACGACCGCGTCGGTTCTCTCGAAGTGGGTAAAGACGCCGACATTACCATAAAAAAAGGCAGCCTGCTCGACCATACGACACCGGTTGATCTGGTCATAATCAACGGCAAAATCGTCTATCAGCGAAAAGGGATCAATCTGGTCGTGAAGGAAAAAACGGCTCCTCGTGAGAAGGAATCATAAAGATGGGAAATATGCGTCACTGTGTTTTGTTATGTTTATTGTTGTTCGGCCTTTCTGCCTTTGCCGCGGCCGAAGAGATAATCGCCATCAAGGCCGACCGGGTCGATACCGTCACCTTCGGCGTGATTGAAAACGGCATCATAGTCATAGCCGACGGCAGGATTTCGGCAATCGGAAACGACGTCAATATTCCCGAAGCTGCCGAGATTATCGATGTGTCCGACAAGACAATCTTTCCCGGCCTGGTGAATCCATCGTCGCGAATCGGATTATCGCGGGCGGCGACCGGCGGTCCCTCGTCCAATCCGCACTACCGTGTCGTCGATGAATTATATCCTCATCAGGATCAGTACAAACGAATTCTCGCAGCGGGATTCACGACCGTAGGATTGCTCCCCGGCGACAAAGGTTTTATACGCGGCTATATGTTCGGCGGCAATCAACCCAGTGCCGGCATTACCGGGCAGGGGGCTATTGTACGGCCGACCGGCCAAAGCCCCGAAGAGATGATAGTTGCCGAATCCGGATTTGTGATGATTAACTTCCAGGCGAACGACAGGGTCAAAAAAGTTATCAAATCCGCGCTCGATTCTGCAAAAAGCAAAATGAGTTCCACGGATCCGAAGGTCCGGCCGCTCGTCAACGCCCTGCAGGGCAAGGTGCCTACGTTCGTGACGTGCAATTTACCGGGCGAAGTGCTGCACCTGATAAAACTGTTCGAGCCTTATGATAAAATGAAGCTGGTTTTGATTGCCGAGACCGAAACGTATCGCGTTTCGAGTCAGTTAGTCAAAAGGAAAATCCCGGTAATTTTTCCTGCCAAGATAGACTTCAAGAGCAACACGCGTACCCGTATTAACGTGCCCAGGATGCTTGCCGAAGCCGAGGTCAGGATTGCGTTGAGGCCGGAATCCGACAACGTCGCCGGGCCCGGGCACGAGGACTTCCTGAGAACAGTTGCCGTTCTGGTGAAATCCGGATTGAACAGGGAAATCGCTAAAAAGGCAATCACCATTCATCCCGCCGAGATGATGGGAATCGACTACCGGCTGGGAAGTTTGGAAGCCGGCAAGGATGCGAATCTACTGGTTCTAAGCGGCGATCCACTGGACGTCGGAACTAAAATTGAAAAGGTGATGATCGAAGGCAAAATCGTTTATGAAGCCCCATAGGGAGAAATCATCGATGGGTAAGAAACATATACGTCACGTCGTGATTATGCTGCTGTTAGCAGTCGCGATATCACTGCTGTTTGTTATTTCGCCGCTATCGGCGGCCGAGGATGTCACGGCGATTCGAGGCGGGGACCTGTACACGATAACAGACGGAATTATTAAGAACGGAACGATTCTTATAGAGGACGGCAAAATATCCGACATAGGACAAAATGTCGCAATTCCGAAAGATTCCAAGGTGATTGACGCCCGTGGAAAAATCGTTATGCCCGGTCTGGTCGCAATCAACGCCCAGGTCGGAGTTATCGGCTATCGGAATATAACCAGGATAGCAGATTCTCTCGATCCGTTTGACTTCAGTGTCTCTCTTGCATTGGCATCCGGTATCACGACGGCCATGGTGTCGGCCGGTCGTCCCTCGGGCAACAATCCCCTCATAGGAGCAACAGCCGTAATTAAAACCTCCTACGGGGATTTGGATCAAATGCTGGTCAAAGAATCAGTTGTGCAGCAGGTAGTGATTTCCAACAGAGAATGGCTGCGTAAAACCACCTTTAAGCAGAATCTGCAAAAAGCCCAAAATTACCTGCGAAAACTTGCGGAGTATCAGAAGGCCAAAGACAAAAAGAAAATCGAAGAACCCAAAAAACCAAGGGGGCTTGATGAGTATATCCGACTTGTGCGGCGGCAAGTGCCTGCGGTAGTTGTAGCCTCGACGGTAGATGACATGCTGGCGGCTTTGGAGCTGGTGGATGAATTCGGAATCCGATTGATTTTGGCCGATGCCGTCGAGGCCTGGATCGTCGCCGAAGAGATTGCCAAACGGGACGTCCGGGTCGTTATCACACCGCGTCAGAAACGGCGTCCGAATGAAGATATCTCGGGGCCGTCCGGTTCGACTTTGGAGAACGCCGCCATTCTGAAAAAAGCCGGCGTCAAATTCGCAATCATACCTCCGAGCACGTATTTCGAGACATGGGGAGTCGTAGGGCGTGACATGATGGCACTACCGATGGAAGCGGCGTTTGCAGTTAGCGGGGGGCTCGACGAGCAGACCGCTCTGGAAGCCATCACTATCACCGCCGCCGAAATCATCGGAGTCGCCGACCGCGTAGGCAGCCTTCAGGTCGGAAAAGACGCCGACATCATCATTCTGGACGGCCATCCCTTCCACCATAAAACGTTCGTCGAATCGACGCTTATCAACGGCAAAGTATTATACGAAAAGGCGAAATCGCTTTATTTCTCACACATCACACGTGATGAATAAACGGTTTTTCACTTCAAAAGCCGCCGAAGCTGGTCGAGCAGTTGCGTACTGAGTCTTGAACGTGCCAGTTCGCCGGCGCCGCGAAGCCGCACCTGACAGCTTTCCAGGCGGCCGCCCGGCAGTTTGAAAGCAACCTCGACATAGCCGGATCTGTTTTCGTCTCGCTTAGCCTCGCCGACGGCAATGGCCCACTGGCTCGAAGTTGCGTCAGCAGCGGCAGTAGCCAGCCGTTTTATTCTTTGCTCCTCTGATGTGCTGCCGGTCCGGTCATCATTGTCGGCGCCGAGCAAGTGACACAATTTCTCCAAGTTAGGAGCCACATACGCCCCGGCCAGTACCTGCCCGTTTCCGTCGGCTCTGCTCAATGTCGCGGCAAGAGTCCCGCCGCTGCCTGCTTCCGCCAGAGCAAGTGTTTGGCCGCGTGCTTTCAGCAGCTTCATAACGGTTTGCTCCAGCGACGTTTCGTCGTCGGCATATATGTGTTCACCCAGATGCTTGATAATCTTCTGCTTCAGCTCCAGGAGCCTCGCCCGGTCACGTGGTGTGTCTTCCGGCAGGGAAAAGATGAAGTCCACCCGGCTGCCGTCGAACTGCGATGAGACCGTGATATCGGGCGTAAGCGGCACGTTATCTTCGAGCGTCTGGTCGATCTGCGACTGGCCGAGGCCGACGAATCGAAGCATCAGCGAGCAGCCGGGCAGTCGCGTGCCGAACCGCCGGCTCAGATACGGCACCAACTCATTGTGAACCATGGCCTGCAATTCGCGGGGCGGGCCCGGCAGCGCAACGATTACCGCCTCGGTCGATTCGAAAGCAAGGCCGACAGCCGTGCCTTCGGTATTTCTGAAATATGTTCCTTTAGTCGGCACCTGTGTCTGCCGGCGCAGATTCGCGCGGAGCCGGTCGGGTGAGACGCGGAATCTTCGGGCCATCTCCTGCAGCACGTCGGATTGTTCTTCCAACGAGATTCTCGTGAAGCTGGAAAGTGCTTCACGCGTGATGTCATTGTCGGTCGGGCCCAGACCTCCGGTGACAATGACCAGGTCGGCCTTGTCCGCGGTGTAGCGAAGCGCCTCAACCAGGTCGGCCTGCTTGTCATCGACGCTCATCGAGCCGACGCATTCCAGACCGAGCGGGCGCAGGGTTTTGGTGATAAAGTAGGTATGTCCGTCCGGGTATATGCCCGAGAGCAGTTCGCCGCCGGTGATGATAATTATGTATTTAGTGGACCTGCCGGTGCTGTATTCGACATAACGCTCTACCCAGTAGCCGGTGCGATCCAGATAGTATTCCGGCTCGTGTGGAGTGTAGTCGAGGTATTTGAAATCCGGGATTCGTTTGGGTACGGCCGGTTCGATTTGTGTGCCTTCGTGCCATTCGTTGAAGCTTGTGATGCTGATTATCGGTGGGCTTGCAGCGATGGCGGCGGCGAATTCGCAGTCGTAGTAAGAGCCGTTCTGACGATCACGGGTATTGACATCGTTCCACGGCCGAATACGAAGATCTATGTATCCCGGCCCGACCGAGGGGATGAACAGTTTGCCGTTTTGCCGGGCCCATTCTGTGAGCCCGAGCCAGTTTTTGATAGTGGAACCGTACGTGAAGCCGTCGGTTGCGAAGTAGGTGTAATAGCCGTCGAAGCAGCCTTCCGTCATAAAGGTTTGTTCCTTTTCTTTTACCCATAAACCGATGACGACTGAGTCGTATTCGGTATTTCGTATGGTTTGGGGACCGTCGGGCGCGAGGATTGTTTTCCACTGCTTTGCCGGAGTGAGATAGGAATCGTAAACGTAGAACATCGGGCGCGGTTTGTCTTTGCCGTAGCGGTAAAAGGCCGGGTGTGAGCCATATTTGTCGATTATATAGACAATTGCCTCGCGGGTGGTTTGAGCGTTTCGGCCCGGAAACGGCTCGATGTGGAAACATACCTTAATGTTATGTTGAGCGGCCGCGCCGAGCAAATGCGGCACGGCCTTGTCGGTATACGAATCTTTGCCCCACCACGATGAGCAAATCACGCCGGCCCGTGCCCGCCGAAGCATCAGCATGTGAGCATTCAGATCCTTATCGCTGTTGGAGCTGTAGCAGTCGAGCTTCGGGTAGAAGTTAGCGGCAATATCGTTGCCGCCGGGATAGTTCTTCGGCTCACCTTCTTTGACAAATTGCCGATGGCTCCAGTGGTAATGGAACTTGTCGGTTTGGGGGTTGCCGTACCAGGGATAGTAGAAGACATGAACGTCGTAGCATGGTTGAGAGTCACCTGCCCGGACAGAACACAAGCTAAAACATAGTAACCATATAAATGAAAGTAAAACCGCCATTCGACTCTTTTTACATTTTTCCATCAGGCTAAGCTCCCGGATTTATTGTCGGCATCATTGGATTCTGTTTTTCATATTCTATACGATATAATATAATCGCTTGGTTTCGCAAGCGAATATCGGGAGCGAACTCCCTGCTTGACGTTTGCATAAGTAATGGATATCAAATGGTTCGTATTTAATGGCTATCGTAACGTTGTCTGACATTCATGTAGCCTTCGGCTTTGAGGTCGTTCTGGACAAGTTGAATTTTCAACTGCATCCCGGCGAAAAAGTCGGTATGGTAGGTGCAAACGGCTCAGGAAAGAGCACGATATTAAAGCTGATCGTCGGCCATATCGATCCGGATATGGGCAGGGTGGTCAAACAGAAGGGACTGCGCATCGGTTATTTGTCACAGGAAACGGCGTTCAGCGGTGATAGTACGGTATTGGAAGAGATGCACGCCGGGGTGGAGGATTTGCTCAAACTCCAGCGGGCAATCCAGGCCGCTTCCGGTGAAATGGAAAGCCTGCACGGTTCGGCGCTGCAGGCAATGATGAAGAAATACGATCGCCTGTGTCACGACTTCGAGATAGCAGGGGGGTATGAATATGAAATCCAGATTCAGAAGACTTTGGCCGGCCTGGGCTTTGAGCCTGAGCTGCATCACGCAAAAACGTCGGCCCTTAGCGGCGGCCAGTTGTCACGCCTGGGCCTGGCACAGGTGCTTATGCTGGATACTGATCTGCTGCTTCTGGACGAGCCGACCAACCATCTGGACCTGCAGGCGACCGAATGGCTGGAGAAGTTTCTAACCGGCTACAATGGGGCCGCCGTCATTATCAGCCACGACCGTTGTTTATTGGATAAAGTCGCCTGCAAGATTATCGAGGTTGAAAACCGGCGGGCCCGCGTGTGGAACGGCAATTACAGCAACTATGTACAAACCAAACAGACCGAACGGCTGCAACGGGAGCGGCAGCACACCAGGCGTGTCGAGATGGTCGAGCGAACGCTGGACTTTATCGCCCGCAACAAGGACCAGGAAGGGATGCGCAAGACCGCTCGCGGCCGGAAGACTCGCCTGAACCGCCTGCTAAAAGAAAATCCGGATTTCCTGGATAAGCCCACAAGCCGGAAAACAATCAGTTTCTCATTCGGCAAAACCGACCGCAAAAGCGACCTTGTACTGCGTTGCGAGGGGCTGAGCAAGTCCTTTGGCGATCTGACGCTCTTCGAGAATCTGACATTCGATATACTCAGTCGCGAGCGCATCGGCATTACCGGCCCTAATGGTACGGGTAAAAGTACCTTTTTGCGTCTGGCACTTGGTCAGCTTGAACCGTCTTCGGGCAGCGTCCGCATGGGCAAGAATCTCCGTGTGGGATATCTCGATCAGCACGGCGACGTTCTGGATCCTTCGAGTAGCGTTCTGGAGGAAGCTCTAAGCACTAATCCCGCGCTCTCGTCGGAGCAGGTGCGCAACAGGCTGGGCGCTTTTCTATTTACCGGCGACGATGTGTTCAAGCAGTGCGGAGATTTGAGCGGGGGCCAACGCAATCGCCTGATGCTTTGCAGGTTAGTCCTGGCAGATCCCGATGTGCTGGTCATGGATGAGCCGACCAATCATCTGGATATTGCCAGCCGGGAGATGCTGGAAGCCGCGCTGGAGGATTACGCCGGAACCATGATTGTCGTGAGCCATGACCGTTACTTTTTGGACCGTGTAGTGGATAAACTAATTGTGGTCGGCGTGGACGAGTTGAGCTCTCGCTGCCTCGGCAAGATGGAGTTCGTCGATGTAAAACCCGTATATTCGTACTATGCATCGCTGGTTCGCGATCGTGTGGAAGCCCGGCAGGAGAAATTTCAATCGCGTCCTGCCAAATCCCGAAAGCGCCGGCCGGCAAGCGCTGGCAGCAGGCCCCGCTCCAGGACGCCCGAGGAGCTCAAACGTTTTAATAAGTACTCCGTCGAACAGATAGAAGAGTTTATCATCGAGCTTGAGCAGGATCTGGCCGGCATGAAGGAACGTTTTGGCGATGAGGTGATTTATAAGAATCCCCGACTGCTCAAGGGACTGCAGAGCAGCTTCGACGCCAAAACGGCGGAACTTGACCTGCTGTATAGGGCGTATGAGCGCCGGGCCGGATAAACAGCGGGTGAATCCTGAATATTTCTGAATCTATAATTTAGATCTTTCGGTTCAGGTTCTTAGGCGGGACGGCGAAAAATGCTGGAATTGGGAGATGTTGAGGCTGAATAAGATAAAGCGTACGGAAGTGTATATTCATGCTTGCAGCATAATTCGCACTGCGGTACAATTATGTTTTGTATGGAAACAAACGAAATAAGGAGTACAAAATGAAGTGCCTTTGGGGTATTCTTTTCGTTGCTCTGATTGTGTGTCAGAGTGTTCATGCGGATACTAAGGACCCGAATGATCCGAATGACCCGGTTATGCTGATGCGGGCCAAGTGGGATATCGTGATCTCGATCTTACGGAATAAAGAACTCGATCAGGAAAAGAGAGAAAAGAAGATCAATCAGATCGTAAACTCGATATTTGATTTTCCCCTAATGGCGAAACTTGCCCTGGGCAGAAAGCACTGGCCGAAATTAACGCCGCCTCAACGCAAAAAATTCACTCGATTGTTCGTTGAAATGCTGAAGACTTCGTATCGGGAGAAAATCGCCCTGTACACGAACGAAGAAGTCGTGTTCAAGCCGGCGATAAAAAAGAAGAGTACCGTCTATATCCCAATGGAGTTGAAATCCAAGGACACAAAGGTAGCCATACTGCATAAACTTCGCAAGGTGGACAAACGCTGGAAGGCCTATGATGTGGAAATCCAGGGCATCAGCATTCTCCTGACCTACCGGTCACAATTTGATGATATTCTTAGCAAAAGTACTGTTGAGGATCTTCTTTCCCGGCTGGAGAAACCGCCCGCTGAGTGAGTAAGCTCAATTAGCTGAGTCGGGTTCGTATTATGACCAAACAGCACTCATTCGTATCATTTTTTTTTGACCGGGTGGTCCTTCAACATCCCGGGATAATCCTACTCTGTGTGCTGGCGGCGGTTGGATTGTTTGCTCTGAAAGTTGGGCAATTCAGGCTGGATGCCTCCGCGGAAACGCTTGTCCTGGAAAATGACGAGGACCTGCGATACGCTCGCCAGATCAGCTCCCGCTACGGACAGCACGACTTTCTGATTTTGACATATACTCCGAAAGAAACGCTGTTCTCCGAAAAGACCCTTGCTACTTTAGCCCGGCTCCGGGATGAGCTGAAGTCTCTGGAAAATGTCATATCAGTGAGTACCATTCTGGATGTTCCTCTGCTGGAAAATCCCCCCGTTACACTAAAAGAGCTCAATAGCGATCTGCCCACTATCGAGTCGCCGGAGGTGGATAAAGAGCAGGCCATGATCGAGCTTGGCGAAAGCCCTCTTTGTCGAGACCTCTTGCTCAGCTCGGATTCGCAGACTACGGCTCTGCTGATTAATTTCTCTGATGACGAGGTTTTTCGCAGTCTTGTGGAAAACCGCAATTCGTTACGGCAGAAAGAATCAGCCGGCTCAATGACCGCCGCCGAGCGTGCCGAATTAGAGAACGCCGAGGTAAGACTCCGGGAGCACCGCGATAAAACGAGGCTTCAGCGTCATCAGGATATAGCCGCGATAAGGCAGATTATGGATAATTATCGCCGCTCCGGGGACCTCTTTCTCGGCGGTGTCAGCATGATTGCGGACGACATGATAAGCTTTATCAAGAGCGATTTGAAGGTGTTCGGCTTCGGAGTCATGCTTTTTCTAATTCTGATGCTGGGTATCATTTTCGGGTCGATTCGCTGGGTATTGCTGCCGATGCTCTGCTGCGTGGTCTCCATTGTTTGCATGATAGGTCTTCTGGGATGGCTGGGCTGGGAGGTAACGGTAATAAGCTCCAATTTTATCTCGTTACAACTGATTATTACCATGGCCATTACGGTCCACCTGATTGTGCGATATCGGGAATTTTTTTCCAAGACGCCGGATGCACCGAATCGCCAAATGATTCTCAATACCGTCCGGCGGAAGCTAAAACCCTGTGTATATGCGGTCCTGACCACGATTGCCGGTTTTGCATCTCTGGTGCTTTGCGATATCCGGCCGGTTATCGCGTTTGGCTGGATGATGATCGTCGGGTTGATTGTGTCGCTGATCGTAACCTTCATGCTGTTTCCCACTGTGCTTATTCTGTTGCCCAAAGAGAAGCTGCGTGAAAGACGGGGGTGGCGTTTTTCCCTTACATCCACTCTGGCACGATTTACCGAGGCCCACGGCATGCTTATCGTCGGTATCAGCGCACTCGTACTCGTTTTGAGCATCATTGGTATCTCGAGATTGGATGTTGAGAACTGCTTCATCGATTACTTCGGCGAAGACACCGAGATTTACAAGGGTATGAAAGTTATCGACGAGCGACTGGGCGGGACAACGCCACTGGATGTTATCGTGGAATTTGATGAATCCCGGCAGCCGCCTGCTGCTGCCGAGCCTGCGGTGGCGGAAGGTGACAATGAATTCGATGAATTCGATGAGTTTGATGAATTCGACGAATTCGACGAGGCCGCAACGGGCGAGAAGTATTGGTTTACTCCCGAAAAGATGTCTCGCGTTAAGGCCGTGCATAGCTATCTTGAGAACCTCCCGGAAACCGGTAAGGTTTTGTCGCTGGCAACCATGTTGAGTATTGTGGAGAAGGTCAAAGACGGCGAGCCGCTTGACAGTCTTGAGCTGGCGCTGCTCTATAATGAGGCCCCGGAGGAATTCAAGAGCATGCTGATAACTCCCTTTGTCTCGGTGGAGCATGATCAGGTGCGCTTCTGGGTTCGAGTCAGGGATTCTGATAAGACGCTGAGACGTAACGAACTGCTCAAGAGGATCAACGCGGAGCTGACGGGCACACTGGGGCTTAATCCCAAAGATGTTCGTCTGACCGGCCTGCTGGTCCTGTACAACAACATGCTTCAAAGCTTGTTCGGTTCCCAGATACTTACACTGGGCATTACTGTGATATTATTGATGGGGATGTTTTTAGTTCTGTTCAGGTCGCTGCGAATCGCTGTGCTCGCGATGATTCCGAACGTGCTTCCGGTCGCATTGGTGCTCGGTGTGATGGGTTGGCTGAAAATCCCTCTCGACATGATGACTATTACCATCGCAGCGATCAGTCTCGGAATTGCCGTCGATGACACGATTCACTATATCCACAGATTCAAAGATGAATTTTCAAAAGACCGCAAGTATCTGCGCGCGATGCATCGATGCCATGGGAGTATCGGACATGCCATGTACTATACTTCGGTCACGATTATCATCGGTTTTTCCATTCTTGCCCTGTCTAATTTTATGCCGAGCGTATATTTTGGCCTGCTGACCGGGCTGGCAATGTTTATTGCACTTCTTGCAGCCTTGACCCTGCTGCCTCAATTGCTTATTATGGGCAAAGCGTTCGGTCTGGAGGATTGAGAGATTAGGTTCGGACAGGTGATAATGAGAGATGTAATGACATTTGTTAATGTGAGGTATCAGATGAAGTACCTTTTTCCGGCGATACTTATTCTGGTCGGGATAATTTCCGGCTGTGCAGTCTCCGGTAAAACCGCATCTTCTGCGGATGCGGCGTCTCCGGATGACTCGTTCGGAGGGTTCGACAACGACAATTTTGACTTGCTGGAAGAAGAATTTGCCGAGCAGACGGTTGAGCTGGCGGACCCGCTGGAGCCTTTTAACCGTGCGATGTATCATGTCAATGACACGCTCTACTTCTGGGTGGCCAAACCGGTCTGCCGGACATATAACTATGTCATGCCGGAGCCCGCTCGAATTGGGATTAGAAATTTCTTTAACAATCTTACGACGCCTGCGCGTTTTGTCAATTGTTTGCTCCAGGGAAAAGGTGATGGCGCCGATGCGGAGCTGCATCGGTTCGTGATCAACACAACGGTTGGGATTCTGGGATTCGGCGATCCTGCGCTGGATCAATATGGTCTGGAACCTGTGGATGAAGACCTGGGCCAGACCCTGGCGGTATACGGATTCGGTGACGGTTTCTATATCGTCTGGCCTCTGCTCGGACCATCCACCGCTCGGGATTCGGTGGGCATGTTCGGCGATTGGTTCCTCAATCCGGTAACTTACGTGGAATCCACAGAGACCGCTATCGGCATATCCGCCGTCAAGATAACGAACCAGGGCTCTTTTAATATAGGCGAGTACGAGATGTTCAAGTCCATGACCGTGGAGCCGTATGTGGGGATGCGAGAATCCTATACTCAGTATCGACAGAAAGAAATCGAGCAATAGCCTGTAATTTGAATGGGATTTTTAACAGACCCCCGTACTATTTAAGGCTTTGTTGCGAATGAGTGGAGATCATATTTGTTGTGGACCTGCCTGTTGGTATTATATCTGTGATAAAGTATGATCCATCGGATGAATTTGTAAATGCTTAGACCGATAAATGCTATGAGCATCCAGGTTGCTAAATATCCCCCTGAAGCGCTCACTAATGCGGCTAATACAAAAAGTCCTGCCAATTGCGCTTTTGGTATCTTCACCCAGAAATTACCCTGCGCTTCGTCTAAGCTTGCCAGGCAACTGTTCACCGCTTGTTCGTTGGCCTTGAAATATTCGGGATTAGTTTGACGGCATGCTTGCCATCCCTGGAGCTCCCGGTTGCGAGCATCCAATTTGAATTGTGCCATGTGATACTCGCCGGATATTAACAGCACACAAATGCATGCAGATGCAACACTTGTACATATCGCCAGAAAAGATGTAATCTTTTGCAGTTTGTTTTTGTTCTTCATGATTTCGGTATCCCCCTGTAAAATATAATAAGTCCTTGCCGAGATGCAAAATTAGTAGAATAGCCGATTTTAAAAGGATTTATCGCTTTACACACATTCATGCTGTTGCCCTAAAGCGTTAAATCCAAAAGAGTTGCAGGGTTTATTTCTTGACCATATTATGTTATGGGAGAGTACCATAATTTCTTGAGGCTTTGATGTGCCTGTGCTATAGTGATTACGGTAGAATGGCTTGTATTAATATTTTGACAGGATGGGCACATAAAAGGAGATAAGAATGGATCGTCGGGATTTTTCCAAACGCATGCTTTTACTTGGAATCGGAACTCAGGCCGGCCGCACGGTCAATATTTCGAAGGCTGGTATTAACCCTGGCAATTACTACGAAGAGCCGGCGAAGAAGCTGCCGGTCAGGAAGTTCGATGTCGTCATAGCTGGCGGCGGCACGGCGGGAATAGTAGCGGCCATCGCCGCAGCGAGGCAGGGCGCCAAGACGGCGTTGATTGAGGTGAAAGGCTATCCCGGCGGTACCGTCACCGAAGGCGGAACCGCACTGCACAGCTTCTATAACCTGTGGAAGGCCTTCCCCGGGGCCAAAAAACGCCAGGTTGTGCGAGGGATTGCTCAGCAGATTATCGATCGCCTTATGAAAGTCGGCGGTACTTCGGGACACGCCGAGATGTCGAAGGGCTACAATTACGATTCGGTCTGTACGTGTATCGACACGGAGATGTATAAACTCGTCACGTTCGAGATGCTCGCCGAGGCGGGGGTGTTCGTATGCGTCAACACGCTTGTTGCCGGGACGATTATGGATGATTCCAGAATCAGGGGCGTGATCGTCGAAAGCCGCTCCGGCAGAGAGGCTTTTTACGCCAAATCGTTCGTGGACTGCACTGCGTACGGTGACCTGGCCGCGTTGGCCGGGGCGAAGTTTACCGAGCCGAACGATTACCCGGTTGTTAACAGCATCGGCGTGGCCAATGTTAATATGGAAACGCTTCACGACTTTCTCGAAAAGCACGATGCGATAAGCCAGCTTGCCAGAGGCCGGCGAAGCGGCAAGGACGGTCAAATCGTGCGAATACAGGGTAGATCGGCGAGGCTGCCCGGCGACTTCGGTAAGGAGGCGGGAAAAATCGGAATGTCAATGGTCACTACCACCGTCCACGACAACTATTTCATGTTCATCAAGCTGAATTTCAAGATGCCGGTCAGCCCGACCGACCGGGACGAGGTAGCTAAAGCGGAATTGGAGCTGAGAAAGCGCCAGTTCAGGGCCATCGAACTTTTCAGGCAGTATATTCCCGGCTGCGAAAAGGCCTTTATTACGCGGACGAGCCCCAAACTTTGTATTCGCCGGGGCAGATTGATAACGTGCGACTATGACATTTCACACGAAGATGTAATTGAAGGCAGGCATTTCGATGATGAGGTTATGGTGTACGGTTTTCACGACAGCGCGCCTCGCTACCAGATCAAGGACGGCGGTACTTACGGTTTTCCGTACCGGGCGCTGCGTGTCGCAGGAATCGAGAATCTCCTGGCGGCGGGAATGTTGATTACTTCCGACCACAGGGCGCACATGTCCACGCGAAATACCGTATGCTGTATGGGACAGGGCCAGGCGACGGGTACCGCCGCGGCGCTCTGCGCTCAAAAGAAATGTGGAACTCGCGGGCTCAGATACGGTGACCTTAGAGAGGCCCTTGTAAAAGGCGGTGTCTATTTCGAGAGTTAACTGCCGTTGGTTAAGCTCTTTTCAGGCCGACTCTCTCTGCCCAGCTATCCCACAAGCTGCTCATGGTTCGAACGCGGTCGGGGTTCCCGGCGGCAAGATTGTTCATCTCCGTTCTGTCGGTGCTAAGGTCGTAAAGCTCCCAGGGGCGGTTATTAAGGGCAACCAGTTTCCATCGCCCCTCTATGACGGCCCTGCCTCCCATGTGTTCGAAGAAGAGCCGCTCGTGTCCTTTGCGCTTCCTGTTACCGAGTATAGGTGCCAGGTTCTTGCCGTCCAGCGGCGTTAGAGTGTGCCCGTTATATTGGTCCGGATAATTCGCCGCCGCGAGTTCCAGGCACGTGGGCATTATGTCTATAACGTGGCCGACCTGATCGGTGACGGATCCGGGCCTGGCCTGCAGGCCTTCGGGCCAGTGAACAATAAGGGGTGTGTGGCATCCGCCCTCGAAGGATTCCTTTTTCCAGTATCGAAACGGCGTGTTGGAAGCGCTGGCCCAGGGGGCGCCGATGCCGGTGTATGTAGTTTCCGGACCCGGCTCGTTAATTCCCCTGTATCGTATCGTCCGGCCGTCCCGCGTTTGTGAGCTGCGGTCATAACCCGGCACAGTAGGCACCTCTGGTGAAGCGCCGTTGTCCGCCAAAAAGAAGATGACGGTATTGTCAAGCTGCCCGGCTTGCTCAAGCTCTTCAATAATTTTTCCTACGCCCTGGTCAATGCGGTCGACCATCGCCGCATGTACGGCCATCTTCGAGGCCTGGAAGGACTTTTCCTGTTCGGTAAGCGCATCCCATGTTTTGCCTCTGTCCTGTATGGGCGGCAGGGGGGTATTCTCTTTCTTGAAAAGCCCCATCTTGGTCATGCGCTTATACCGATCGCGGCGGAGCTTTTCCCAGCCCCCTTTATATGTATCTTTGTATTTGGCAATGTCATCTGGGCGGGCGTGCAGGGGCCAGTGAGGAGCGCAATGAGCTACGTACAAAAAGAACGGCTTGTCGGATCGGCCGAGCTTACGGATGTACTGAACCGACTTTTCATTAATCGCATCGGTAAAATAATAATCATCGGGGATATTTTCGACGGTTTTGGTCCCTTCGACCAGCGAGAACGGGTCGAAGTGGTCGATGACACCCCAGATAACGCCGTAGTGGTTATCGAATCCGCGGTTCGCGGGGTAGGTTTCCAGCGGAGCAAAAGGATGGCCGGGATCATATCGGTGATCCAGCCATTTTTGATGGAGTTTCTTATCTTCAAGTGTGTCAGTCCTGGACAGGTGCCATTTGCCTGCCATGGCTGTATTGTAGCCGGCCCGTTTAAGTGCCTCGGCTATGGTTATCCCGTTGCGAGTTAAGCTTTGGCCGTTGCGGGCCAATCCGACCTTATGCGGATACTGGCCGGTCATCAGCGAGGCTCGCGTGGGGCAGCACCTTGCGCAATTATAGAACTGCGTAAATCGCAGGCCGTTTGCCGCAAGTTTGTCAAGGTTGGGCGTGTGAATTTCCCCGCCGAAACAGCCGGGATCCGAAAAGCCCATATCATCCGCTAATATGATAACGATATTCGGCCTCGGCTTTTGTTTGGCGCCTTTAGCAAATGCAGGTATGTTCCGCATTGTTAGCAGGCTAGCGCCGGAGGCCGCAAGAAAATCACGGCGACTTAGTCTCACGATATTCCCTTTCATTTTTATATTATTATTGTAGATTCTCCCACGAGCCGCCGATAGCATCGTTTTCAAATGCGGCCCGTGAATCTCAATATTAGCATACCAAATCGTTTTATACAAAAAGTAACTCCTCCACCTCTGTACGATAACAAGCATACCGGAAGCGGCCCTGCGATCTGCCGATGTGAATGATCCGTGATGGAAATTCCTGATATTATACTTGACATAGATGTATTTAATATTGTATAAATAAGTCGTAAGGATATATAGACTTTAGTTTTAGCAGCAGCGGTTTTCTCAGCAGTCTATTTCGGATTTTAGCTCTTCAATTGGCATTTGAAGGAAGGAGGTTGAATCGTATCGTAAATGTTTGCTCTGAGCGGACATTGGTACCGATTAAGTAAAAGCAGAGTTTTATCTGTCATTTTTATATTCGATTTTTCTGAAGGAGGACTATTATGTTTAAAACAGTGATTTACCTGGTCTCATGTGTTGTTGCTTTCGGATTTTGCGTTTCAGTCGTCTCCGGGCAGGAAAACCAAATCGTAAACGGCGAGTTCGACGACGGGCTCAATTCGTGGGGCTTGTACGGTGAGGCAGGTTTCAATCTGGAAGTCGTGCAGGATGCGGGCCTTTCAGGCAACAACGCAATAATGATAGATGTTACGGACGCCTCTGCAGGAACCGCCATAGGATTTACCCAGGGAGGGCTTGAGCTTGTAGAGGGCCAAACATACCCGATCGGTTTCACGGCCAAAGCCGAGCAGGACAGAGAGATGGTTGTGCTGTTCCAGATTTACAAGCCGGAGATTCCGCAGTGGCTGACTCCCTGGGAGACGACGCTACAGCTTACTACCGAACCACAGAGCTTCAGCTTTGAGTATCTTCATGAGGACGAGAATACCGCCGATAATCAGGATTGGTCCGTGGATATTTACTTCATGCTAAAGGGTACCTGGTGGCCCATGGAGGGCGATGATCTAAATAAGAAAGTTTGGATTGACCAGGTGTACTTTGGCGCTGTGAGCCTGCCCCAGGTACAGGCCAAGGATCCATATCCACCTGATGGTGCTATTGTTCAAGACACATGGGTGGGTCTTGGCTGGACACCCAGTGAGTTCGCTGTAACGCATGATGTGTACTTCGGCGAGAATTTCGACGATGTTAATGACGGTCTCGGCGATACATTCCGCGGCAATTACGCCGTGACGACTTATATTGCCGGCTTCCCCGGATATGCCTATCCTGACGGTCTGGTTCCGGGGATAACGTACTATTGGAGAATAGATGAAGTTAACGATGCCGATCCGAACAGTCCCTGGAAAGGTCAGGTCTGGAGTTTTACCGTTCCACCCAGAACTGCGTATGCCCCCGATCCGCCCGATAGTGATATGTTCGTAGATCCTGATATCGTTCTGAGTTGGATGCCCGGTCTCGGCGCAAAACATCACATCGTATATTTCGGCGATAACTTCGATGACGTGAACGAGGGAACAGGGGGTATATCTCAGGAGGAAGCAACCTATACACCTGGTTCTATTGAAAAAGAAATGACCTACTATTGGCGCGTCGATGAATTCGACGGAGCTGCTACACATAAGGGCGAAGTCTGGAGTTTCAGCACAATCCCCTCGATCCCCATTAACGATCCCAATCTCGTGGGCTTTTGGAGTCTGGATGAAAGTTCGGGGATATATGCCGTCGATTGGTCCGGCCATGACAATCATGGCGACCTCATTGGCCAGCCACAGTGGGTGGTCGGGTATGACGGCGGTGCGCTGGAGCTGGATGGCGATAGCTGGGTGGACTGTGGCAATCCAACCGCTCTGCAGATCGCTGGGCCGATTAGTATCGCCTGCTGGGTCAAACCGGCCGAACTCGGCGGCGACCAGGGTTTTGTCGCTCTGGATGGCTCGTATGCATTCAAGGTTAGTGACTACGATGGCAGTGATGACCACCTTCGCTTCACGACACCGGGCGTTGCTGATCACGATGCCTATAACGCGGTTATATATAACGGCGAATGGCAGCATGTCGCCGTCACCTTCGAACCTAACCAGTCTGAAGGAGTAGTATTCTACATAAACGGAGATGAAGCGGAGCGGCTGGACGCTTCGGCCATGAGCGAAGGCTCGGGACCGTTCCTCATCGGTAACAATCAGTGGGACGAGTACTATACCGGCCTGATTGACGACGTGCGGGTTTATAACAAGGTGTTAACGGCAGAAGAAGTTGTCCAGGCCATGCGTGACGATTTATTAATTGCCTGGAGCCCGAATCCGGTCAACGGATCGACACCGGGTGTTGATGAGGCGCTGCCCCTTAGCTTCTCGCCGGGTGATATGGCTGCTCAACACGATGTGTACTTCGGCACCGATATGGGCTCTGTTGCTATTGCTGACGAATCTGATACGACAGACGTATATCGAGGCCGCCAAAGCTCTGCGAATTATACTCCCCCCGAAGGTGTCGAATTGGGAGGCGGGCCCTACTACTGGCGAATCGACGAGTACAATACCGACGGCTCGGTCAGTAAAGGCAAAATCTGGAGATTTACAGTAGCAGACCATATCCTCATCGACGACTTTGAAAACTATGATGCCGGCGACAATCAGATATGGTACGCCTGGCATGATGGGCTTGGCTATGGCTCGCCGGGTACTGCGGACTTCTATGCCGGTAACGGCACAGGTGCCGCCGTAGGCGACGAAACAACAGCTTCTTATACCGAGGAGACGATAGTTCACGGCGGCGGTCAATCAATGCCGCTTGTCTATGAAAACGATAAGCAGGGTTACGCCTACTATTCAGAAGTTGAGCATGCATTGACAGAACTACGAGACTGGACAGAGTATGGTGTTGGAGAATTGTCGATCTGGTTCCAGGGCCGTCCGGCATCGGTCGGCAGCTTCGTCGAAGGCCCGGTCGGAACCTACACTATAACCGGCTCGGGCACCGATATCTGGGATGTGAGCGGCATCGGAACGGGCTTCCACGATGAGTTCCACTTCGCTTACAAAACGCTCTCCGGCGCCGGTTCAATTGTTGCAAGAGTAGAAAGCGTAGAAAACACAAACGGCTGGGCCAAGGCCGGCGTGATGATTCGCGAGACGCTTGATGCGGATTCCGTGCACGCGATGATGGTAGTGACACCAACCGAAGGTGTTTCCTTCCAGCGACGCAACGTAACCGGCGATACGAGCGCCTCCGATACGACGGGTGGAATCTCCTCGCCGTACTGGGTGAAGATAACGCGTGATACATCCGGCAACTTTTCAGCTTACCGTTCAGCGAACGGTTCTACCTGGGAGATGCAGGGAACGCCTGACAATATATCAATGAGCACGAATGTCTATATTGGCCTTGCAGTGACCAGCACTGACGCCGCTTTAACATGCCGGGCCGTGTTCTCCAATGTCACGACTACCGGAACGGTTGGTCCGCAGTGGGCAAATCAGGATATAGGCATAGCCAGCAATTCTGCCGAGCCGCTGTATGTAGCGGTTTCCAACAGCGCCGGCACTCCTGCCGTGGTGGTCCACGACGATCCGGCCGCGGCAACGATAGATACCTGGACCGAATGGATTATCCCCCTGCAGGCCTTTGCGGATCAGGGCGTTGATTTGGCCAATCTTGACAGAATCGCTGTCGGTCTCGGCACAAAAGACAATATGATGACGCCCGGCGGCTCGGGTAAGATGTACTTTGACGATATCCGGCTGTATCGGCTAAGAAATGTTCCTTAAGGGCAAATCCCGTTTAGGCCGGAATAAAATCAGGAAATGTATCACTTCGGGGCCTGTATCGATTAACTCGGCATAGGCCCCGCTTGTTCTTACGAGCATTACAGTTTACTGCTTTTGAAAAAAAATATATATAATCGATTCATATTCTCTTGCATCTGTGGCGTTTTAATGTTATTAACCTTTAATGATAAAGTATCAGCATGTTTTAGCACTGAATCCGTATTTCGGGGATTCAACGGCGGCGATGGGTATGTTCCCTCCTACCGGTCTGGAGTATATCGCCGCGAGTATGAAAGACCTTGTCAGTAAGGTAACACTTCTTGATCTTCGATATGAAAGTGCTTACCGCAAGCCGGAGGTCATAGGCGAGTTTATCACCAGCCAAGTCGATCTATTGTGCATAAGTATTCGATGGGAAGCTCAGTTCGAGAAGGTTTGTGATTTCGTATCTCAACTGCCGGCCGAGGTCTGCACGATTGTTGGCGGTTATAAAGCAACGCTTGAAGTGGAGTACCTGTTCGAGCGTTGTCCCAATATCGACATGGTCGTACGGGGTGAGGGCGAAGATATTATCCAACAGATAGTCACCGGGGTCCCGCAAAAGGACATTCTGGGTCTTTCTTATCGTGAGAATGGCCGAGTCGTCCACAACGAAATCCATGATTTACCTGACATCGCAAGTATCCCGTTTCCCGACCGGTCCCTGAGAAGGCAAGATTATTACTGGATTCAGCAAGGGGTTCGGCTCAGCCGACGCACTTTCGATACGATACTGACCACGAGGGGGTGTCCGTTCAAATGCAAGTTCTGCACGTTCAGTCTTAATCCACTCGGGCAGAAAAGGAGCTACACGGAACGGCCGCTCGATTCAGTAATTGAGGAATTGAAGACGATTAAGGCTGATTTCGTGCTCTTCAGCGATGACAACTTCTTCACCAATCCTAAGCGAAGCGAAGAGCTTTGCGACTTGATTATCGAGAACAAGATCAAGAAGATCTTTGCCGTACAGGCCAGAATTGATATGGCGAAGTACCCTAAGATTCTCGATAAGGCGGAGAAAGCGGGTTTCAGACTTTTCCTTATCGGGATCGAATCGCCGCATGATTGGATATTGAAGCAGCTTTCCAAGGGCATTACTCAAAAGCAGATCCGGGATGCTTTTGCGGTCCTGACGCAGTACAACTTCTTCCTGCATGGTTACTTCATCTACGGCAACATCGGCGAGACGGAAGAAGAGATGCTCTATATTCCGAAGTTCGCAAAGGAGATCAAAGTCGATTCCATCAGTTTCCAGAAGCTCCGCATAGAGAAATTTTCACCGCTGAAAGAGATAGTGGAGTCAACGCCGGGCTATTACTACGGACATATCGGCGGCTCCGTATATTCGGACCGTTACGGGCGCGAGGAGCTAAAACAAATCCGTAACCGGATTCGGTCGGGGTTTTATGATTGGCGTCAGATCGGCCAGATAATAAAAAAAGCCCGGCGGATAGGCCTTTTCGATGGGCGAGACCTGGCTGTTGCTCTACCTAATATGCCTCGGCTTATTTACAAATTCGCCAAACGAAAGATCCAAAAGAAAAAGCATGTCCGGACTACCGGAAAATGAGACCGGCAATTCCGAACCAGGCCATCGTTACCTGTCTGCAAGTATTAGATAAGCCAACTTGCACTTGCAATTTTATGATTAACCTGATAATTTGGCGAGCTTGAAGGCTCGGTAGTGTTGCTTAGCGTTCTATATGAAAAATCCCGGCTTGTTATGACGGCGAAAAACGCAGAGAAATGAAGTTTACAGACCTTGACCTAAAGCCCAAAATCCTTGCGGCGCTGAGAGACATGCAATATGTCGATCTGACACCCGTCCAGGAAAAAACCTTCCCCCATATTCTGGCCGGAAGGGATATAATCGCACGGGCTGAAACCGGTTCGGGAAAAACCGCTGCCTGTGCCGTACCCATCGCCCAGATGGTCGAGCCTTCTATAAAGGTTGTCCAGGCCCTGATCATTGTTCCTACCCGCGAGCTGGCACTTCAATACGTAGGGGAAATCTCCGACATCGCCAGGAGAACGGACATCGCACCCTCCGCCGTTTACGGCGGCTTTCCAATCCAAATCCAGATTGCTAAGCTGAATCATGGCGTCGAAATCCTCGTGGCCACACCGGGAAGGCTCATCGACCTGCTGCGCAACACAAAGCTGAGCCTGTCGAACGTTAAAACCTTCGTCCTCGACGAAGCGGACGAAATGCTCAATATGGGATTCATCACCGACGTCGAATTCATTATTAATTGTCTCATCCACGAGCACCAGACCCTCCTGTTTTCCGCGACCATGCCGAAAGAGATTTCGAAGCTGGCCCAAAAATACCTCAGAAATCCGCTCACCATCAACCTGAGCAAGAACCAGAGTTCGCCGCAAAACCTTCAGCACCATTTTATGCAGGTCAGCAGCAGGAAGCGATTGGAATCTCTGCTCGAATACATAAATAAGGCCAGGCCTAAACAGGCTATAATCTTCTGCAATTCCAGACTCAATGCCGAGAAACTCCACGGCCATTTAAAAAAGAAGCTTTCCTCCACGGAAATCATCCACGGAGGACTCGACCAGTCCAGGCGGACGTCACTGTTCAATCGATTTCGGAAACTCGAAATCAAAACCATGGTTGCCACGGCCCTCGCCAGTCGCGGGCTCGACTTCACCCACGCTACCCACGTTATTAATTACGACTTTCCCGGCGATACCGACGCCTATACGCACCGCACAGGCAGGACAGCAAGAATGGGCCGGAAAGGCGTCGCTCTGACCCTTTTCACAAAGAAGGATCTGTACAAGTTAAAGACGATCATCAATAACAATCGCATCCAGCCCGTCTGGCAGGGCGCCGAACCTGACCTTAAGAATATCTCCCGTCCGCGCAAGTCGCGCAGACGGCCTTCACGCAATTATCGCCACCGCAGAAGAAAATAGCCTTGTCTGCAAAAGTTGAAATTATTGGGGATAATGTTAGCTGCTCGAACTGAAGGTTCTGTACCATCTCACTACATCTGACCTCGTAAGTCCCAGGAATAAAGCTGCGTTGTGTCATCGTTTTATCTGCTTTCCGATGGCGATGAGCTGCCTGAGGTGCGGTTCATAAATCGTACCGTCGCTGGAGACGTTGACGTCGATCGAGACTACGCCGCCGAGTGCGTTGACCTTCCGTACGTAATCGACCATGTATTCATCGCTGTTGGTCGGTCCGTCTTTGGCGGCCCAGCGGGTGCCGAGGAATGAAAGAATGTGCCACTGCGAGCTGTTCGGGGCCGGATTGGTCTGAGGCGTCACCTCGAATTTGTTCTGCTCGCCCGCGGTGTAGTCCTGCTGTCCGGTTAGAGCTGTGAATGCTTTGTCAATCCGTGTCCCCGGATTGAATGCCAGGATGCTTTCGGGATTACCCGTCCGGCAGGCCGCGGCCCACGTGTTCCAGTTGTAAGGTTTGGACAGGTCGTCCCAGCCGGCCGTATTGTAAGAGCCGTCGAACCACCAGCCGGAGATTTTTTTGCCGTAACGCAGCGACCACTCGGCGATAACTTCGGACCATCTGCCGGTGAATTCCTGAGGTGCGGGTTGCTGCTCATGGACATCGTGCAGGCCGGCCATGGCCTGTTTGTCGCGCTGAGGCGAGCGTGAGGGTAGGTACAGCATGAGCCGAATTTCCTTGCCGGCCAGTGCTTCGGCGATTTCCATCGGCAAATCTCTCCTCGAACATCGCTCGCCGGTTTCGTATCCGGCGTATTTCTCGTAGGCCGCGTTGGGGCTGCAATAGTAGCCGCTGTTCTGCCCCAGCGTTAATATGACATAGCCGGCCCCTGTTTGCTGTATCTGCTTGGTGAATTTCTTGACGTCAAAGGACTCGACTCTATTGTTCCATGCCGGACCTCCGCCCAAATAATGAACGAAGACGCCGAACTTCGCATCTTTGAGCCATTTCTTTCCTTTCTCGCGGGGTGGCAACTGCTGCTTCTGAGCCAGCGAACAGCCTGCCAGCAGGGCAATGCCGCAAAACGCAATAATCTCTTTCCTGAATTGCATCATAGCACACAAAGCTCCAAAATTTCGTTTCAATGGTATCGAATATCATATTTCATGTCCACAACGTCATATAGCACATCCGTAGGCCGAATCGAATGCTATTCGACTTCAATAATTGCCTCGGCCCAGCGGGGCAGGTTCCATTGCTCCTGCTGTACGTCCGCGGTGATAACGTATGTTCCCGGTTCAACAGAGGAATCAACAGTAAGGTTGAAGTCGGCCTGTTTCTCAATAAGTGGAGCGATGGCGAGCGAAGCAGCCTTCGGTTCCGCTTCAAAACTGGCGGGAAGATTAAGAGCGAAAGTGAATCTGCGGGAAGCATTTGAATGATTGAATGTCTTTAAGCTGACTCGAAAGCTCCGGCCGGACCCGGTTTTCCTGCCGTAAGGGCTGAAGCGAACCCACTGTTCGTCTATGCCGTAGTTCGGCTCGTCCCAGGGCAGCAGTTCGGCGAGAAGAGCCTTGCGTTTGTTCAAAGTTGCCGTCATAAGGTCGAGCTGTCCGGCGTTGAAGCTGAAAGGCTCGACGACGTGCTGGTTGATGAGCAGCGTTCCGGCGGGGATTTTTCTCAGCAGATCGAGGCAATATAAGTAACCCATCGATTCGTGCAGAACGTTGCGATTTTGCAGGCAGTAGTCGTCGATTCCCGATGGGGTGAAAGAGTCGCCGATGAAAAAGATTTTTTCGGCGTTGTCCTTCTCGACGAGCAGCGAATCGTGATAGATTGTCTGGCCGGGGTAGTCGTGGAACGTGAATGTGAACTCTTTCCATCGCATCTTGTGAGCCTCGGGCATGACCTTGATGTTGGCGATAGGATTGGCTGTCAGGCACGGCAGGCGATAGTCGCCGGGGCGTTCGAGGATATCGACCACTGGACCGGTTGCATAGACGGGGCAGTCGAACTCGGCCAGGCAGGTGGCGACGTTGTCCGTATGGTCGTCGTGATAGTGCGTTATGAACAGGCCGTCGAGGCCGGTCAGCTTGCCTGCTTCTCTGAGCTTGATAACTTCGTCGACTATCCCGCGGCCGCCGCAGTCGATAAGGAATCCTCTGCTGTCACCCGAAATAATCAGACGCGAGTTGCTGATGGGAATTATCCATGCCGGGGGCTTGTCCTTAATCACTTCTGCCCAGGGCATCCAGTTGACCTTCGGATTGTCGCCGAGTACCCGCCGGGCGAGAATGTCGTATCTGTCCCTGAAATACCACCTGCCCGCGCTGATGGATAGGTAGTTTTCATAGACCGCCCGGAGCCGTTCGATCAGAAGATTGATTGCCTGGCTCGGATTGCGAATGACCGGTCCGCGGGCGGGAACGAGGACATCGGGCTTTTTGCCCGCGACTTTTTGCAGACTTTCGATCAGTGTCGCCATTCTTCCCGCCCAGCCGTGGTAGCCGCCGATCTTGGCTTCTGCGACGGCGTCCTGTAGGGAGTAAAGGTCGAATAGTTTTCCGTTGCCGTAGATGATGTCGCCGACGAAGGCATATTTGACGCCGTCGATTTCGATTAGGTACGAGATGGCCCGGCGGGTGTAGCCGGGCGTATCGATGATTTCGATTGGTATTGCTTTCCACGAGAACTTGTCGCCGGCCTTGACCGTTCGGCCGAGCTTCAAAGGTTCGGTCAGGATTTTCGTTCCCTGTTGGGCATAGTCATGGAACCGGCGGGTTGTGAACTCATTCCAGAATTGCCCGACGTTCGTGAACTTGTCCGTATCGTCCTCGGGCACGACGGCCGTTGCGCCGCATTCGACGATTTCCCGACCGGCCCAGACGACATCGCGCCGGCTGTGGGTAAACAGCACCATCTCGGCGTTTTCGATAGTTCCGGCCGGGTCGCCGTAAATGACAAGTCGAGCGTTATCTTTTTCGATACAAATGCCGTTAATCGGCCCGGATATCAATGAGACGTGTTCGCTTAGCTGGACGGACTGTTCTCCGCCGGATGTGACTGCCGCCAAAAGAAAGGATGTAATAACAATGATAACCTCAATAGGATTTCGCATGAACTTCTCCAAAGCTGTTTTCGTTTATATCAGATGAAAACCGAATAGGACAACAAAATACGCTCGGGTGGACAATTATCGAACTGCTGTTCTGGCCAATCCAATTGTGCTCGAATTGTCAATATTTGCCTAACTTTTTTTAGTAGTACCTTACAGCAGGATTCTTTTGTGCCCATCGTTATAGCCTATGTCAATATACCTTGTTTTGTGGGAATTTTCCAGCGATTATTGCTTGAAAATTCCAGCCTTCTTATGGAAATATTCGCATTACCGAACGGTGTGTACCCTTCAGACAGCTCAAATTAAATGGGAGTATGATTTTTGACAATAGCAAGGGATTTGGGATGATTTATGGAATTGCGGAAAAACCGGCAGCGGGAACGGAGGGCGGCGGTGGCTGTGTGCCGACAGAGTGGCAAGCAGTGGATTTCCCACAAATATGTGGCTTTTCTTGTGTATAACGCGACATGGCGTCCAAGATTTTCAGCAAATTTGTTGCAATTGCGATGCATTTTTAGTACTATGGGCTCGGATTGAGCAGTAGTGTCTCAGAAGAAGTGTCCATGTGTACAGAAATGCTATTTATGAAGTCAAATGAGAAATGTCAGGTGAAGATACCTAAAAGCAAAGCTGAGCTCAAGCGTCCAGTTGACAAACATCATGCGCTCTTACTGATCGAGAAAGAGAACGCCTGGGTCAGGAGCCTCAATCGTGAGCTCGCGGAGACCTTCTGCTCGCTGGTCACGCGGGGTGATCCGATCACCGTCGAGAGAACCGCCGGGGTCATCGTCTGGGGGATCTACGCCGGAGAACCTGAGAAAACAGGCACGATCATTCTCGATCACAAACCAGACGGCCGCTTCAAGCTCGTACCGCTGGGCACCACGCCGAATAGCCTGCTGACACAGGTGGCACACTTCGTCGGACGCCCTGGCAGCGTGACCTCCAAAGAAGGGCAACACGGACTCATCTTCCGTGGTGAACTCCGGAAGCCGGGCGAGCCCATCAAGATGGGGGCGACGGCTAAGGAGCCGGAATCCGATGTCTCGCCGGTCAAGGAGAAGGCCTTGGCGGAAACAGTGAAGATACCTAAGAGCGAAGCGGAGCTCAAGCGCCCGGTTGACGAGCGTCATGCGCTCTTGCAGATCGAGAAAGAGAAAGCCTGGGTCAGGGGTCTAAATCGTGAACTCGCGGAGACCTTCTGTGCGCTGGTCACGCGGGATGATCCCGTCACCGTCGAGAGGGCCGCCGGAGTCGTCGTCTGGGGGACCTACGCCGGAGAGCCTGAGAAGATCGGCACGATCATCCTCGATCACAAACCAGACGGCCGCTTCAAGCTCGTACCTTTGAGCATCACGCCGAATAGCCTGCTGACAGAAGTGGCACACTTCGTAGGACGCAATGGCAGCGTGAGATCCGAAGAAGGGCAACACGGACTCATCTTCCGTGGTGAGCTCCGGAATCCGGGCGAGACCATCGAGACGGGGGCGACGGCTCAGAAATCGGATTCCGGGGTCGCAACCACCGAAGCACCCAAAACTGAATTCGAGAAGATCGCCGTGGCCGATGCCATCGCTGCCATTGGGCAGAAAGTTAGCATGGAGTTCATCGACCGTGGCGTCAAGGTCCGCATCCGAGGCAAGCAGGCGGACAGCGAGAAGACCGCGAAGCTCATCCTCACGGGCAGCCCTACGGTGGCTTCGCAGCAGGGCGCAAAATACATGATCGAAGGCAACCTTAATAAGTCCTTTCTCAGGAAGGGAACCAACCAGCAGGGTCCCGATGCCAATGGCGTGTATACCCGGTATAACGTCTCGGAGCATACCTTCACTGCATTCGGAGAGAACCTCAAAGCTGTCCAAGCAGCTTGCCTCAAAGGTTGTAAGGGAGACACGATGTTCACGATCGTCGTCAACGATCGCTCGGCCGGTCACTTTGTTATCAGCTCAGGTAGACGAAGCCTGGTGTGATTCCCTTCCCTGCTATTTATCACAACATTCTGGACTAATCTGTCCGAGACTTCGTCAATCATCTATTAATGTGGATGTATCCTTGTTTGAGCCACGAGTTTATGCTGCAGTTGAGTTTTTGAACTCTACGCCCTAAAAAATGGCAAACGGTAGAATCTGTTTTTTCGAACTTACAGCTTGATGATGTAAACCTTTATGCCGAATGTAAGTTACCATTCTCTATCCTTGTAGATAATGCTAACCGTCCACTTGATTACGCCCGGCAGGATTCGAACCTGCGACCTTCGGTTTAGGAAACCGACGCTCTATCCTACTGAGCTACGAGCGCTTCTTTTACGCCTTTAATATAGGAGCTTACTACGGAGCTTGTCAACTCTAAAGCATCAGGAGCGAGCAAAAAGAGCAAATGTGCCTGGTTAGATAAGGGCAGGCTGACATTGCCCCCAAGCCCGGTTCGTCCATTCCATAAGGCTTAAGCACCTGACAACTAATTCAATAGACTACAACTTTTCCACTCCGCCGGCTGATTCTGCTCTTGAGTTTGTATTACCACTAAGGGTATAGAGAGCCAAGAAAAAAAGATAATATAGCTCAATCTTTGAAAGATTTTCGTTTCGCTTTGTATGTTAATACGCCAAGGTTTCTTTTAAGTACTTACTTCTCGTAAGTTATCCTGCTGCATCACAGTCCGTTAATATCGAATCATTACTACTTCGTGAATATCATTAATCGTGGCCCTGACACACCGGCCGTCCTGCTGCAGTTTTGTGGCTTCGTTTAATGCAGAGGCATGCTTGACAGGATCGGCGAATTCCAGAGAAGCTCGATACATTGGAGCATCTTCGATGAGTCCCGGCAGAATAAAAGGCCGGTTTCTGGGCGGAGTCGTCTGCGGCGGCGAATTATAGCCGAGCAGATGAATCCTGAGCACTTTAGCCGACGGTTCATCTGTAACCACAGCCTCTACGCTGACCGGTGCTGTAATGCGGACTCTTGGATCAGGATTGAGCAGACGAACGGCGTTAGCGAGCAAAATGCGAGCCTCAACAATATGATGTTCACTCGCGACGGAGTAATCCGGGGAGCATGTGAAGGTAAGTACTTTGCCCCTGCCAAGCTGGTTTATGAGAACGGCAGGGCCGACGGATTGATCGGCGCTCATGGGCCAGTCGGTACCTTCCTTGCCGTGCCGCTGGCGGGTAGTCCGGTGCGGCTGAAGAAGTTCCCCGACAGCTTGAGCTGATTGAGGTTCGAATACGGCAGCCGGTCCTTTAACCAAAAAAGGCCAACCGGATTTTATGCCATGACGCAGTTTTTGCTCCTCGTCGGCTTCTCCGGAATCAGGCCCGAATCGCACCCAGTTATCCAGAGAATCAAGCTTTCGCAGGAAATTTCCTCCGATAAGCTTTTCAAGTGAGGCGTTTTTCGACAACACCCCCATTTTGTCGTAACAGGAGGTCAAACCAGTGGCAATCAGATTCCCGCCGGACTTTACATATTCTAATAAAAGTTCCACCTCCTCATCCGATACGATCCCGGCATTCGGCAAAAGTACAACGGGCAGCTTTTCGAGTGTCTTGACGGTCGCATTTTCATCAAGCACCACGCTCCATGGGATATGTTCGTAGACTAATGCCTTGTGGGCGCCCTGGAAGCTCTGGAAATATGTTTCCGGGTGTTCACGTCCGAGCCAGTCACGCGTTCTGCTGCTGAAATATATCCCCACCTCCGCGAGAGGCTCATGTCCGAAGTGGGACTTTTTGCGTTGCACCTCGTAAAAAGTTTTGCCGATCCGCTCGTAGGCCACGGGATCGAGCCAGCCGTCAAAGCCGGTTTTATCTACAATGGTTACGAAAGCCCCGTGCGACAGCAGGTTAAACATTTCCCAGCGAATATCGTTAAGCGGCCGGGTCGTCTGGTCATGATACATCCTGACGCCCCTCTGCATAGCCACCTGAAAAGGCAGGCCGGGCGTCGAAGCTCTATAAAACTCGGCATTCAATCCGACAGTCAGCGCGCTGAAGCCCCAAACACCCGTTTCACCCGTTACAAAATCCGCGTTGCCGGCGTGCTGTACCGGTCGCTGACCAACCTCCCACGAGAATGGCGGATTACCATGGTAGTTGTAGTCTACCGTTGCTCTCGGATTTAGTTTCTTGATGTGCTCGTAAAGTGCTTTCTCAAATTCCTCGCTGGTTGCATAGCGGAATTCAAGCATTCGGTCCCAATCCTCGTCCCAGGTCACGCCATTCGGCATCTCTCGTCCGTATTTATCCTGAAATTTTTTCCGGCAGTGTTCGCACCAGCACCCGTACGGCGGACCGAAGCCCTGATCAATCATATCAATGTGAAAACCTGCAATTCCGTAGGCGAGTTGCTCGTCGACAATGTCCTTCATTACTTCCAGATAACCGGAGTTGTAACAGAAACGGCCGATGCGGCGGCCCTGATAATCACACATTTCATACTCAGGATGTTTGTCCAGGAAATGGCCGCCCTGTTGAACCACACAGTAGGCAATAACCGGCAGGTCATGCTTCTTCGCCTGCTCCATTGTCTCTTTCAGCGCATCCCTTTTGCCAAGTCCCGGGGCTTTCGGCAGCAGCTTCGAATCGTAGTAGGCGTAATCCCCGTCGCGAGCCCAAATAACCAGATAATCACAATGCGCCGAGCAGCAGTGACGAACGATTTGGCTTCCGTCAAACTTTGCACAGTATCGAATGTCTTCGGTGTCGCTATGGCCGAACTGTGCACCGGTCGGGCCAACTTCCATGCCGACCAGAAAACGTTCGAACCATGATTTTGAGTTTACTGACTCAACTTCAGGACTAAGACCGGACGTCGATGTAGCCGCCTTCGTATAAGAGCTGCCACAAATAGTAAAAAAGCCAATCCATACGAATATGCTTCTTATAAAAAAAGACACTTTCATTTTCGCCCTCTGTTTCTTACTTATTAACGGTGACGGCGGATTTTAGCATAATAATCGTACAGATGGAAGGATTTGACAGATTCTGCTTTTCAGGTAATTACCGAGATGATTAACAATATAGGTTTCCTGTATTCGCTTCTATTCTGTATAATGCCTGAAGTTGTAATGTGGAAATAGAAAGTATCGATGACCATAGGCTTATCGAATATATCAAAGCAGACTAAAAAAGCTGAAATTTCGGAAGGGGAAAAAGCATGAGAAAATTTTTCATTTTAACCTTGTTATATATGCTAATTACCTTTGCAGTTATACAGGAAACTGAATCTACAATCTTAGCTTCGGAATCTTTGCGTATTTACGACGTGGTGATTTATGGCGGTACTTCGGCGGGGGTCTCGGCGGCCGTCCAGGCGAAGCGAATGGGAAAGACTGTAATCATCGCCGGTCCCGACAAGCATCTCGGCGGGCTGACGGCGGGGGGGCTGGGCTGGACCGATTCCGGCCGGAAGGAGGCTGTCGGCGGCATCTCGCGTGAATTCTACCGCCGGGTCAAAAAGCATTATGACAAAGCCGGGGCGTGGAAATATCAGAAGCCCGAAGAATATTCACGATACAGGCGCCGGGACGATGCAATGTGGGTCTTCGAGCCGCACGTGGCGGAACAAACATTCGAAGAGCTTGTTGCCGAATATGAAATTCCCGTCCACCGGGACCAGTGGCTAAAACGCCAGGGAGGTATTGTTAAAGACGGAACGCGGATCGTTTCGATCACCATGCTCAGCGGTCAAACATATCGCGGCAGGATATTCATCGATGCCACATACGAAGGCGACCTTATGGCCGCAGCAGGAGTGAGCTATCACGTCGGCCGCGAGGGCAATGAGGTTTACGGCGAGACCCTGAACGGTGTCCAAACTCGCAACGCCACCAGCCACCAGTTCGAAAAAAACGTCGATCCGTATATCAAACCCGGCGACCCGGACGGCGGGCTTTTGCCTCGAATCCACGCCGGAAGCCCCGGCAAAGAAGGTCACGGTGACCATCGTGTGCAAGCCTATAACTATCGTATGTGCCTTACGAAAGTGCCGGAGAACCGAGTGACCTTTCCAAAGCCGGACAACTACGATCCGATGCAGTACGAGCTGCTGGCCCGCTATCTTGATAAAGGCTGGCGGGCCATATTCGTCAAGTTCGATCCGGCCCCGAATGCCAAGACCGACACCAATAACCACGGCGCCTTCTCAACGGACAATATTGGCATGAATTATGACTACCCCGAAGCCGGCTACGAGCGGCGGCAGGAGATTCTCAAAGAGCACGAGGATTATCAGAAAGGGCTGATGTGGTTCCTCGCCTATGATCGGCGCGTGCCGGAGGATGTGCGGGAGAAAATGAGCCAATGGGGTCTGGCGAAGGACGAATTTACGGACAACGGTCACTGGCCCCACCAGATTTACGTCCGCGAGGCCCGGCGAATGATAAGCGATTTCGTCACGACCGAGCTGCACCTGCGAAGGGTAAAACCGACGCCGAAACCTGTCGGCATGGGTTCCTACAACATGGATTCGCACAACGTTCAGCGCTACGTCGATAACAAAGGCTGCGCCCGCAACGAAGGTGACATCCAGATCAATCCGGGCGGCCCATATCCTATCTCCTACGGAGCAATCGTGCCAAAGGCTTCCGAATGTACGAATCTGCTCGTGCCGGTATGCGTGTCTTGTTCGCATATCGCTTACGGCTCGATTCGCATGGAGCCGGTCTTTATGATTCTCGGTGAGTCCGCTGCGACCGCCGCCGTTCTTGCTATAGACGAAAAGATAAATGTGCAGGATGTGGATTACTCAAAGCTGCGAACGCGCCTGCTTGCCGACGGCCAGGTGCTGGAGCTGCCATGATATCATATCAGACCTGCGAAGTCTTATCTTTTGTCCACTATGGATAGTCGCAATCCCTGTACAGAGAAAGGATTTGTGGAAAGTAGGCGGATTTGTTACAATATTTGTATAATTTCGTGTTTTTGAGTAGTTTTTATCCGGAATCTCCGGCGATCCGGACAAGGCTGCGGACTCGGTTTTGATTCAATCAATCGTTCCAGTCAAGCAGAAAGTTATTGCATAGAACCATGTGTCGATCACGGGACAATAAATCTATGGAGTCTGAGAATATAACCGCCTCCGAGTTGATCGAGCAGTTTCACAAGCCTGACGGAAATCCGAAGCAATTCCTGCAGAACCTCCTGGCAGCTCAATGTTTTCTTGTGCCGGCCGAAGGCGGGGCAATTTTGCGGGACGGCCAGGAAAAAGACGTTGAAGTTCTCGCCCTTTATCCGCAGATGAAGAAAGAAGCATCCGCCCCGGAATGGCTGGCCGGGTCGGCAGGATTGGCCCGTGAAGCTCTCACGTCCGAAAAAGTAGTCGTCAAGTCGCTGGACGAACGCGACCGGCTTCACGGTCAATCGGCCAGGCGTCACATCGTGATGGTTCCGTCGAACATGATTGGTATCGACGGTACTGTTACGGCCTTTCTGATCGCGGCCGACGGCGAAAATGCACTTGAGGCAAGTTTACAGAAGCTTCAACTATCGTTGGGCATGTTAAGTTACTCACAGATGATGCCGGGCCGGCAGAACTGGCAGGAAAGCAGCAGGCGGCTGCAGCAGGCGATGGAGTCACTTTCGGCGGTCAACCGGCAGGAGAAGTTTGCGAGTGCGGCGATGTCCTTTTGCAACGAAGTAGCTTCTCAGTGGCGGTGTGAACGGGTGAGCATAGGTTTTCTCAAGGGCAGGTACGTTCAGCTCAAGGCAATGAGCCACACCGAGGATTTCAGCAGGAAGATGCATGTGGTCCAGGATATTGAATCTGCAATGGAAGAATGCCTGGACCAGGATGTTGAGATTCTCAGTCCGGCCTCCGGCGAATCCGCTTACGTTAGCCGAGCGGCGGAGAAGCTTTCCAAACGTCACGGCCCGCTGGCTGTTCTAAGCCTGCCTTTACGACGGGACGGGAAGGTTCAGGCGGTTCTCACTCTCGAGCGCCCCGCGGAGAAGCAATTCGGTCTTGCTGAGATTGAGACGATTCGTCTTGCCTGTGAGCTGAGCACCGCCAGATTGGTAGATCTGTATGAAAATGACCGGTGGATCGGGGCGACGATCGCGTTAAGGACCCGCTCTTTCTTAGCCAAATTAGTGGGCCCGAAACACACGTGGACGAAAGTTGCGGCGATTTTATGCTTCGGCGCGGTACTGTTTCTTATATTCGGCAAGGGACAGTTTCGCCCGGAAGCGCCTTTCATGCTTGAGGCGACTTATCAGCAAGTTGTTCCGGCGCCTTTTGACGGATATATCAAAAGCGTTGAAGTCGAAGTCGGTGATCTGGTCGAGGCCGGCAGTTCGGTACTCGGCGGGCTGGATACGGCCGAGCTGCGTCTGAGTCTGGCCGCATCGAAGGCTGAGAAAGCCGGCTATCTAAAACAGGCTTCCGCCGCGATGCGCGATGGTGAAACCGCCCAGGCCCAAATCGCCCAGGCGAATGCCGACAAAGCACAGGCTCAGATTGAGCTGCTCGAATATCAAATAGGTCAGGCGAGTCTCGTTTCGCAAACCAGCGGTGTGGTCGTCAAAGGCGATCTGAAGCGTCAAATCGGCGCGCCTGTAAAAACCGGGGACGTGCTCTTCGAGGTTTGTCCGCTCGAGTCCCTGCGTGCGCAACTGATGGTTCCGGAAGATGAGGTTTACCATATCAATGTCGGCCAGGAAGGATACCTGGCAACCGCATCTTACCCCGGCCAGCGGATAAAGTTCGTAGTCGAGCGAATCAATCCGATCGCCGAGGTTGTGAATCAGCGTAACGTTTTCAAGGTTCGCGTCCGGCTTCAGGAGCGATACCCGTGGATGCGTCCCGGCATGGAAGGAGTGGCCAGGGTGTCGGTCGGCGAACGCCGTTACGTTTGGATATGGACCCGCAAGATTGTCAACTGGATAAGAATGAAATTGTGGCTTTAATCTTCAGAATTTCTTATGGCTGTCGAACGTCCAACCTTTCATGAGTCGTGGTACCGGGTGGCCCGGTTGCGACCGAGGCTGCTGTCGAGCGTGCAGGTTTACAGGCAGCATTTCCGGGGGCAGATGTGGTACGTCCTGGAGAATCCATCCAATAACACATTCTCCCGTCTCAGCGTCGAGGCTTATCGTTTCGTGGGCATGCTTGACGGCCGGCGGACCGTAGCCGATGTCTGGCAGGCCTGCAATGAGCAGCTTGGAGACCGGGCGCCCACACAAGGGGAGGTCATCGGGCTTCTTGGCCAGTTGTTTTGCTCGAACCTGCTGTATGCGGAACTGGCGCCGGATACCGAAAGTTTATTCAACCGCTATCATACGCGAATCAAGCGCCAGATACAGGGATTGTTCACGAACCTGCTGTTTATTCGGATACCTCTGCTGGACCCCGATCACTTTCTCGAGCGATGGGTAGGTATATTCGGAGGGCTTTTCGGCTGGGTGGGCCTGGTGTTGTGGCTGGCGGTCGTTTCGGTGGGATTGTACTTCGTTATCGGTAACGCGAGAGAGCTGCTTTATCAGAGTTCCGATATTCTGGCGCCGGACAATATTGTCCTTTTATACCTGAGCATAGTCATCATAAAAATCTGCCACGAGTTCGGCCATGCTTTTGCGTGCAAACGGTTCGGCAGACTTAACGGCAGCGGTGGAGAGGTTCACGTGATGGGCGTGATGTTTCTGGTGTTCGTGCCGCTGCCCTATGTTGACGCTTCGACCGCATGGGCCTTTCGAAAGAAGTGGCACAGGGCCGTTGTGGGGATGTCCGGAATAATGGTCGAGCTTATGGCTGCGGCAATTGCGGCGATGGTTTGGGCAAATACCTCTACGGGAACTCTGCACATCATCGCATATAATGTCATTTTTATAGCCAGTATTTCCACGCTACTGTTCAATGGAAACCCGCTTCTGAGATTCGATGCCTACTACGTTCTTTCCGACCTCGTGGAGATACCGAATCTGAGCCACCGGTCCAAAAGCTACATCTACTATCTCGTAAAAAAGTACTGCTGGAAGCTGAAAGGCACGCATAATCCTGTAAACAGTCCCGGCGAGATTTTCTGGTTCGTATTCTATGGCATCGCTTCTACGGCTTACCGCGTTTTCATCTGTATTCGCATTCTGCTGTTCCTGAACGACAGGCTGCCGGAAGCGTTGTTTGTACTGGTTCCCTTCTTTGCAGTTTCTGCGGTGATTGCGTGGGTGTTTGTACCGATTGGCAAGTTCATCCGCTACCTTGCGACGGACGGCGAGCTGGCGAGAACTCGCTTGCGGGCCATCGGCTCAACTTTAGGTTCTCTGGCCTTGATAATAGCTTTGACAGGGATTCTTCGAGTGCCTGACTATTGCAGGGTCGAAGGGATTGTAGAACCGGTTAATTTGGCCTTTGTTCATGCCGAGAGCGACGGTTTTGTCGCTGATTTTCTGCCGTCGGACCAAATCGTATCGCCGGGCGAAAAGGCGCTTATCGAAGCCGTGAATCCGGAGTTGCAAGCGGAGAAGAAAAGCCTGCTTGCCGAGCTTCGCGGCCTCCAGGCCAAACAGCGAATCGCGGAGGTGCAGGAGATAGCCGCCGCACAAATATTTGCCGAACAAATCGAGGCCCTGAAAGAGAAGATTGCCCGGGTCGATTTCGAGCTTTCTTCATTGTCTTTGCAGCCTGCGTTGTCGGGCACGTGGGTCTCTCCGGACATTGAAAAGACCAAGGGTATGTATCTGCGTCGGGGCGAGCAGGTTGGCGTAGTGGCAAGCCTCGATGATGTGCTCGTTCGGGCGACCGCGGGCCAGGAGCTTGCGGCGCTGCTCGTAGAGCAGGCGTATAAACGGCTTGAGATTCGAGTGAAGGGAATACCCGATGTGATGCTTGCGGGAACTATCGAAAAGATTTTTCCCGCCGGCCAGGAGGTGCTGCCGTCCGAGGCGCTGGGATATGCAGTCGGCGGCTCAATGCCTACGCTGTCTCAGGACCCTCGCGGCGTCACGGCCGCGGAGAAGTTTTTCGAGATTCGTATAAGGCCCCAGCAGGATAGTTCGGTTCGCCTGCTGAGCGGCCAGCGGGTCGTGGCGAGAATCCGTATGCCTTCCAAGCCGCTTGCGGCTCAATGGTGGCGATCCTTCAGGCAGTTATTCCAGCGGAGGTTTCATATTTGATATGACGGCGGTTCCGAGTGCAACCTGGCAGATGCTTGAGCGGCGGACCTCGGGCGAACCTTTACCGCGGGGGCTCGATGCCGCGTGGACTGCCGGTGTCGGGCTCGTGGACAGATTTGTGCCGCGATACCGGGGATTTGTTCGCCGGGTCGAGAAAATACTGTCTCTCGAAAAGCACCTTTCGGAGATGACGGATTCGAAGCTCCGCGAAACGGCCGGCGAGCTGCGGGAGGTTTTTCGCCGAGGCCGCGATAATTCGTCGGACCTCGAGCGGGCTTTTGCATTGGTTCGAGAAGTTGCGTTTCGACAGATCGGAGAAAAGCCGTTTCCGGTCCAGGTGGCCGGTGCTTTGGCCCTCGAAAACGGATGTATTGCCGAGATGGCTACCGGTGAGGGCAAGACCCTTGCCTCCACAATGCCGGTAACTGTGGCTGGCTGGCGCGGCCAGGGTTGTCACGTTGTTACCGTCAATGACTATCTGGCAAAACGTGACGCCGAATGGATGGGACGTATTTACCGTTTTTGCGGCCTGAGTGTCGCCTATATAGAACAGCAAACGCCGCCGGAACAGAGGAAGGCGGCATATATGGCCGATGTTACCTATTGTACGAACAAGGAGGTAGCCGCGGATTTTCTGCGCGACCGGCTCGTATTGGGCGGTTTGAGAGGATTGAGCTCGGCGCTGCTTGCCGGGATAACGGGCGACGGCGGGCAGGCGACTGACAGGCTCGTCCAGCGCCGATTGTATTATGCCGTAGTGGATGAGGCGGATTCAATTCTGATCGACGAGTCGGTGACACCGCTTATTATTTCTGGGCATGCTCCCAATCCGCAGCAGATTGAGTCCTTTCGGCAGGCGATGGAAATTGCGGGTCGGTTGAAGCTCCAAATCGATTACCGGATCGATCATCGCTACAGGGAAATCGAGTTGACAAGTCAGGGCAAGAGACATCTGGAAGAATTGACAAGCGGGTTGGGAGGGATCTGGAGGGCGGGTCGTCGCTGCCGCGAGATGGTCAATCAGGCTCTGACCGCGAAAGAGCTTTATCTGCTCGGCAAACATTACGTAATCGATGACGGCAAGGTTGTGATTGTAGATGAGTTCACGGGCCGAATGATGCCGGACCGGACCTGGCGCGAAGGTTTGCACCAGGCCATTGAAGCGAAGGAGAACGTCGAGATCAATCCGCCCAAAGATACCTATGCCCGCATCAGTTTTCAGCGATTCTTCCGGATGTATCACAAGCTGTCCGGAATGACGGGAACGGCATCCGAGGCGTCTGACGAGTTTTGGCAGATTTATCAGTTACCCGTGGTGAGAATTCCGACAAACCGTCCTTGTATCAGAAAGCAACTGCCGACCATAGTAATGCCGACCGAATCAGCCAAGTTGGCGCGAATCGTCCGGGAGATTCGCAGCGTCAACGATACCGGCAGGCCGGTTCTTGTCGGAACCCGGAGCGTGCGGGCCAGCGAGCATCTCAGCCGGCTGCTCGAAGCCGAAAAACTTGATCACCAGGTCCTCAATGCAGTTTATCATCGCCAGGAGGCCCAGATTGTCGCGGAAGCGGGCCAGCATGGAAAAATAACCGTGGCGACCAATATGGCCGGCCGGGGCACCGATATCAAGCTTGGCAGGGGGGTGGCAAAGTTGGGGGGGCTCTGCGTCATTGCCGCCGAATCCAACGAATCGGCCCGGATAGACCGGCAGTTGTTCGGCCGGGGGGCTCGCCAGGGCGATCCCGGAAGCGCTCAGGGTATCTTCAGCCTGGAAGATGAGATTGTCACGCGGTACGCCAAAAACACAGCCGCATATCTTAAAAGAAGATACGCCAATAGTAAAACTGATGTCTCATCGGCTTTGGTTCGCGGGGTGTTTCGCCTGGCTCAATATCGTGCCGACCGGCTGGCGCTGCGCCGCAGGAAATCCGTTTTGAGAACCGATCACTGGCTCGATGAGCAGCTTGGCTTCGCAGGAAGAGAATAGGAACTTGCTGCTTGTCTCCGGCCCGTGATCATACAGGCCGCAGGCTAAACTACATCCGCCTACTCACCTGTGACGTCATTGTCTAAAACAACCGGCAGCGAGGAACTGACTTGGTGCAGCTCCAAAACGGTACCCGATATCCGGGCCATCTGGCCCAGAGAAATATTGAAGTCAACGATGGCTCGTATCTCGGACTGCTGGGCGTTTGCCAAAGCTTCCTGAGCCTGCAGCTTGACGAGGAGAAACTCGGGTGTCAGCCGCTCTCGGATCGGCTCGGAATCCTCCAAGGCCTGAAGGTGAATGCTTGCCGCCTCGACCGCATCCTTTTGGACCTGTATTTCCGAGTGGTTTATTTCAATTTTCCTGATTGCCTCCTTTGCCAGTATCGCCACCTCGTCGGCAACGTTCTGCAAAGCTGAAATGGCCTTTCTTCGCTCGAGTCTTCTTTGAAGTAATTCTGCTCCTTGCCGGCGATTGCCGAGCGGATATTCGAGAGACAAGCCGATGGCGTAGCTCGCAAAATCGCCGTTGTAGAGCTGGTCATGTGCATCTTCCGGCCTTCGGGCCAGGCCCTGGGCCCTCGTCGAGGCCACAAGATCCAAACGCGGCAAGTGCTGGTTCCTGGCGACACGAATATTAATGTCTGCAATTTCAGCTTCGATCCGGGTTCTTTGAATCACCGGATTTTTTTGCATGGCGACTTCCATGATTTGTGAGGGATCGAGCTCTTCGGCTTCAATAGAGGCCTCGCTGGTGGGTATGATTTGAAACTCATCGAGCATGTTCAATTGTGCATCGGTCATCAGTCGTATCAGAATGTCCTGGGCGTCGATAACCGCCTTGCTTGCCTGAAGCAATGCTGCCTCACGAGCTTTTGCAGAAGCCTCCGCCTGTTTTATCTGCACATCGGTCGCATCGATTTCCTTCCGGCCCTCAACTTTGTTCAACGTTTCGAGCGTTCTGTCTAATAACGCTTTGTAAATCTCGTAGTCACGGCGGGCCTGCAACAGCCGCCAGTAGCCCGATATGACTTGTGCCGCAGTATCCTCGGCTTTCTCGCGGAAACCTAACAGGGCGATTCTGTAGTTGAGCCTGGCGATATTCACGCCTGCAAGATTAAACTCCTGCCATGCATCGCGCAACAGAGGCTGCTTTAATTGAAAGCCGAGTATCGGCTCATGACGAGTCGGAAGAGGTCTATATGCCAAATCGTCCCAACTGCGCGTTAAAGCATAGCTCAGCGACCACTCCGAACCGGTCACGCCCCTTTGCTTGATTCCCGATTCCCACGTACGAACATCGGACTGGCCGGGCTGATAAATGCTGTTTGGGGGATTATCCTCCTCTTCAAAATTAATTCGCCCAAATGCGGTTATGTCGAATTCGGAAGCTGCCTTTGTAATGTCTTGTTTGGCGATCGATGGATCAAAACTAACCACTCTGATTTCGGGGCTGTTGGCGAGCGTCCTTGCTACAGCTTGTTCTATCGTCAGGGACACACTCCTTTTGCCGGTATTGGGATCAGTGACAATCTCGATATAAGGCATAGTGTCTTCCGGACCAGGAGCCGGTTTGAGAAGCCCCAAAGGTTTTAGAGTATCCCTACCCTCGGTGTCGGCCCGTTTTTGTGGGCCTTGCTCGGCCAAAGTCTGCTGGTAGGAAGTCAGATCGCCTGGCTCATCTGCTTTTTTGATTGCAATTGTAGAGGTTTTGCTAACCGATTCGCCCTGTTCGTCAATCACTGTAGTCCTGACCGGGTAGGCACCCTTATCTGTATATCCATAGCCGCCGTCGACTTCGTCTGAAACGCAGCCGGCTAATTGGAATACGGTGAAAAACAGCAACAGGGCTATAACATTATTAAACTTTAGTATTGTGACAATGACTGAACTTCTCCGATCGCCGCGATTCTGACGACCAACAAAATAAAAATGCTGCCCTGCAAAATTCATCTTTTAATCTACTCCACTTACTATTACGAGGCTGAAAAAACAACTCTGACATGCTCGCCGGCCGGCCGATGTGATTTATTAGGCACTTCTATACAAACTCTCAACGTACCGCTGGCTGCATCTGCGACCGCTCCGATAAAGATAATAGTGCCATCTATGGACATCTTGTCCGGCTCGGGAAATTCAATTCGGGCGGTTTTTCCTTTCCTGAGATTCGTGGTTTTGGCTAAAGGTACGGGTACGTCGATCCAGAGTGGGTCAATCTGCACTACCCGGATTGCGCTCTGAAGGGCGTTAACCGACTCGCCCGGCTCTACATCGATCTTTTCGATGGTCCCGTCTATCGGGCTTTTGAGACTCATATTGTTGATCTGCAGCTTCGCCTCATCGTATTTTCTCTTTGCTTGCTCGTGCTCGAATATCGCTACCTGCAGCGACATCTCGGCTATTGTCACGTCGAGTTTCGCGTGCTCGACCTCTAATTCGGTTGCGGCGTTAAGTGCAGCGGCTCTCTCGAGTTTCTTGTGATCGACCCGTTTCTGAGCCAGTGAGGCTTTGCCGGCCTCTATGTTCGTCATATTCCGGGCATCGGCCTCGAGCTGTGCCAGCCGGGCTCGCTCGACGGCATCGTCCTGTCGGACCAGCACCTGTTCGGTCTTAACAGCGTCTCCTTCCTTGAAATGTACCTTGGCGATAAGACCGGGCTGGACAAAAGATAGTGTTCTATCCGCACTTGGATCCGTGATTGCCGCAATTCCCGGATTTGAGTTTGCGAATGCCGGCAAGGCTATAGCTGCAATAATAACAGTCGGGCAGTACAAAAAGAACGTATTTGCTCTCATATAACAAAATTCTCCCTATCTAATTTCAATAAACCTTGATAATAGCAGCTCTTAATTGAAATGACCACTCATTTTCTTATAAAAAGCCGTATTCCCGGCAATTTTTCCTGATCCGGTGACCTCAGTGAACGCCGAGACGACTTGTTAACATCGGGCTTTCATAGCACAGGCGGTTCGTTGGCCGGAGCAGTCATTAGACAGTACATACAATTACAATTTATTGGCGAGTTTCTGAATATTCTTTGAATAAAAGGCTTTTCGGTCTTCCGGGTCGCAAAATATAACCATTCATTATTAGGAAAAACCGTTTTTAATGTTCTGTTTGGTTCGGTCCGCCTTTTGAATTTCTGACGCGATTGTTTTCTTGCTTTTCGTATCGAATTTAATATACTTGTTTGCGAGAGGTAGGTATATATAGCTCTTTAGAATGAGGTTATATGGGCAGGCAATACAGCATCACAATAAGGATGTTATTTGGAGCGGGCATCGTCTTTATTTTGTATTTGTTGCTGCCTTTGTGTGTAATAAATGATGCACTCTGCGGGCCGCAAGTCCGAAACGAGCGAAGGTTGAAAAAAATGCCTTCTCCGAAAGGGACTTTGGATCTTGAAGAAATCCCTTTCAGGTTATTGTTTGAAACCTATCGTAAGACCGATGGCACAAATAACTGGGAGCTGTACCAAATGAATGCGGACGGCTCCAATCCGGTCAACCTTACCCGGACGCCCGACTTGGATGAGATGTATCCTCACGTGTCTCCCGACGGCACGAAAATCAGTTTCGTTGTCGATGAAGGAAGGGGAAGAAGAAGGATTCGCAGCGTCTATTACATGAATATCGACGGGACAGACAGGGTTAAGATTGCCACCAATGCTCGTCAGCCGTGCTGGAGTCCCGATAGTAAAAAGATTGCTTATCTGAGGGGAGAGTACGAACGCTACAGTACGAGAGAGTATGCGACCTCGGAGCTTATCATTTACGACCTGGAGAGCCGGCAGCATAAACCGCATCCGAATACATCCCTGCATCATATTTACGCCATCTGCTGGTCGCCCGACGGCAAGTGGTTTTTCGCCGCTGTGCACGGTGGTATGGGCTACAGCGATACCATCCTGGCTTTCGACGCCGACGGAATAAGGGTTTTTGACCTTGAGAAATGGGGAGTCAGGGGATGCAGGCCAGACATCAGTCTCGACGGCAAAAGAATGACTTGGGGTGAAACCGACTGGGATTTGTGCGTCGCTGATATTGACCTGACGGGCAACGAGCCCAGGATTTCCAATGTGACGAAAATTGTCCAGTGCCTGCGATCGTCGAAAGTCTATCATGTCGATTTCTCGCCGGACAGCAGGTATATCACGTTCAGCTTCGGCCCTTCCAGAGGCGGACAGCAGGTGGGAGGTTTCGCGAGGGGCTGGAATATCTGTGTAACCGACCTGTCAGGGGAATGGGTCAAAATTACCAGGGACGGCTACCACAACAAGGAACCCGATTGGATTCCGATTCCATCAACGGCCACAAAGTAAAGGAGATACAATGACAAATAGATGTTGCGCTACAAAAAGTGGATTGTCTGTACTGAGTATCTGTATTCTGCTCTCTCTACTGCTGAGTCTCTTTGCGGCAGACAAGGCTTTCTGTCGGTCGCAGTCGGAAGGCGAGCTGAAACCCGCAATGACTCCCTCACCAAAAGCCGAATTGAATTTGAATGATATCGGCTGCAAGATCGTGTATGAAACCTTTCGTAAAACCAACGGCAGGGAAAACTGGGAGCTGTACCTTATAAATGCCGACGGCTCCAATCCGGTCAATCTCACCAATACTCCCGATGCCGACGAGATGTATCCCCACGCTTCGCCTGACGGCACGAAGGTCTGCTGTGTTGCCGATGAGATTGTAAATAACAAGAAGGTCAGGAATGTCTATTACATGAACATCGACGGAACCGGGCGAACCAAAGTAGCCGACAATGCCCGCCAGCCCTGCTGGAGCCCTGACGGGAAAACTATCGCGTACCTGCCGGGCGAATTCGATCGCTACACCATCAAAGACTACGCCACGAAGGGACTTTTCTTTTATGACCTTCAGACCCGCAAACACAGAGAACATCGAAACAAAAATTTGTATCATCTTTATAATATTTGCTGGTCGCCGGACGGCCGGTGGTTTCTTGCAACCGTACACGGAGGAATGAATTTCAAACATGCCATATTGGCGTTCAAGGCCGATGGAACAAATATTTATGATTTGAGCAAATTTGGCGTCACGGGCTGCAGGGCGGAGTTTGGCCCGGACGGCAAAAGAATTACATGGGGATTGACCGACTGGGACTTATGCACGGCCGATATCGACTTTGCATCGGGAGAACCTCAGGTGACTAATGTTCGCCGGGTTGTTAAATGTGAAAAAGAATATGAGGTTTATCACACAGACTTCTCACCGGATGGAAAATATCTCGCTTTCAGTTCTGGCCCCAAGGCCGTTGAAATGGTCGGCGGCAAAGCGCCGGGCTGGAATATCTGCGCCACCGATCTGTCCGGTAAGTGGGTTGTGATTACCGCCGACGGAAACCACAATAAAGAGCCTGATTGGGTTCCGGTTCTGACGGCGAATCGGTAAATAATTTGAAATGGATTATTCAGGAATGGAACCGATGCGAATGCGATTGAGTAAAGTGACGACAGGATTCCTTTGTCTGTTGCTGATGTTGCCTTCTAACTCCGGCTGCCGACGCAGCGAACAGGCGGGCAGCAAGCCTCCTGTGATTAAAACCAAAACCGGTATCGAAATGGTTGACGTACCCGGCGGGTGGTTCGAGATGGGAAGCGAGAAGGGAGGTTCCGACGAGAAGCCCGTTCACAAAGTTTGGATAAGCCCGTTTCTGATGGACGTTTATGAAGTGACACAGGATCAGTTCAAAAAGTATCAACTGCCCGATCCTTCTCACTTCAAAGATCCGAATAATCCGCTGGAGCAGATCAACTGGACGGATGCCGCGATTTACTGCAATGAGCGATCCCTTGCTGAAGGGCTTGAGCCCTGCTATGATGAAGAAACCTGGGATTGCAACTTTGACGCCAACGGATACAGACTGCCCACCGAGGCCGAATGGGAGTATGCCTGCCGGGCGGGAACAAGCGCGGAATACAGCTTTGGCAACAATAAAGCCAAGCTTAGAACCTATGGCTGGTGTGTGGACAACTCATCCGGTAAAACCCATACCAGTGGACAAAAAGAATCCAACCCTTGGGGACTTTACGACATGCACGGTAACGTCGCGGAATGGTGCAATGATTTGTATGCCGACAATTATTACAGCCAAAGCCCCGATAAAAATCCGAGGGGCCCGAAAGAGGGAAGGGAAAGGGTCCTGCGGGGTGGGTCCTGGAAATCGAGCGCCGAGACGTGCCGGTCGGCGTATCGCTCGAGCGATCCATCCATCGACGATACGTGCCTTGCAAGTGACGCCATCGGTTTTAGGTGTGTCAGAAACGCACCTGACAATGTATCAAGCGAGCCAAAAATGAATAGTGAAAAACAAGCGCAAAACACGGCCAAAACGGGATTTCTTTATGATGATATATATATCGAGCATAAAACCACTCCAGGCCATCCCGAATGCCCCGAGAGACTTGTCCGGATAATCAAGCAACTTAAGGCAGAGGGACTCTATTCTCAATTAGCCCAAATAAAAGCCTCGCCGGCCGACCGGCACTGGATCGAAACGGTTCACGCACCCGAGTACATCAACCGGGCCAAAAGTAGCTCCCAGAACGGTACAGGTTATCTGGACACCGGCGATGTTCCAATATCGCGAAAGTCTTATGAAGCTGCTGTAATGGCGGCGGGGGGGGTGCTGAATGCAATCGACGCCGTCATGGAGCGGAAAGTGACCAATGCCTTCTGCGCTGTCCGCCCACCCGGCCACCACGCGATGGAAAATAGGGCGATGGGATTCTGTATTTTTAATAACGTAGCCATCGGCACGCGGTACATTCAGGCCAAACACAACCTGCCGAAGGTCCTCATCGTGGATTGGGATGTGCACCACGGCAACGGAACGCAGGCGCAGTTTTACGACGATCCGAACGTGCTGTACTTCAGCGTCCACCAGTATCCGTTCTATCCGGGCACGGGGAGCCAGGCCGAGCAGGGCAGTGGAAAAGGCCTGAAAGCCAACATTAATGTCCCGCTGCCGGCCGGCTCCGGAGACGAACGCTACGTAAAAGAGTTCGAAGAGAAACTGGTACCTGCGGCCTCTTTGTTTGCCCCGGATTTTGTTCTCGTCTCTGCCGGATTCGATGCACACCAGGGCGACCTGCTCGGCGGCATGAGAGTTACCGACGTGGGATTTGCTAAACTGACGCAGATTGTCAAGAGTATCGCCGAGAAGTGCTGTTCGGGCCGGCTGGTTTCCGTTCTCGAAGGCGGCTACGGTCTGGAAGATCTTGCCGCGTCGGTCGAGGCACACGTTCGCGTTTTGATGCAATAGAAGGTCACGAGATGCTATTTCATACATGGCCGTTCGCACTTTTCTTCCTGATTGTCTACCCGGTATATCTCGTCCTTAAAAACACAAGGTTAAGGCTTCCCTGGCTGCTGGTCGCCTCCTATTTTTTTTACGCCTGTTTCAATCCTCTGTATCTGATTCTAATCGCCTACGCGACGCTGCTTGACTTTACCGTGGTAACGAGAATGGCCAGAAGCCCTCGCAGAAAGATGTGGCTTTCGGTCAGTATTGTCAACAACGTCGCTTTGCTGGGTTTCTTCAAATATGCCGGCTTCGTCACCGAGAACCTGAACGCCCTGTTGTCGTCATTGAATATCTCATACGCTGTCCCCGAGCCGGGCTTTTTATTGCCCATCGGCATATCATTCTATGTTTTTCAGTCGATGAGCTATACCATCGATTATTATCGCGGCAACATAGAGAGGGAAAACAGCCTCATCGCATACGCGGCCTTTGTCTCGCTGTTTCCCAGGCTTCTGGCCGGACCTATCGAACGGGCGAAGAACCTGCTGCCCCAGATGCACAGAGTGCCCAGAGTCTCAGTGCAGGATGTCACCGACGGCTTGTCGCTGTTCATCGTGGGCTTGTTCAAGAAGGTTGCCCTGGCCGATTACCTGTCGCTTTATGTTGATAATATCTACGCCGCTCCCGACCAGTATCAGTCGCCCGCATTGATTCTGGCGACGTTTCTGTTTTGCTGGCAGATATACTTCGACTTCAGCGGCTATATTGACATGGCGCGGGGCATCGCCCGGATGATGGGTTTCAATCTGATGCTGAATTTCAATAATCCGTACCTGGCAACCGGCCTGGGTGATTTCTGGGCGCGGTGGCACATCAGCCTCTCCTCCTGGTTCAAGGATTACGTTTATATCCCGCTGGGCGGCAACCGAAAAGGCAATTTTGCCACATACAGAAACATGTTCATTACGATGGTTATCTCCGGCCTGTGGCACGGGGCGGCCTGGACGTTTATTATCTGGGGTGCGGTGCACGCTCTCGGACGCTTCGTGACGCGTGAGCTGGAAAGAACGCCTTTCTACAGGGATAAGGTGCCGAAACTTCTCAAGCAACTGCTCGTGTTCGCCTTCGTAACATTTGCGTGGATTTTCTTCCGGGCGGCAAGCATAGGTGACGCAGGGGTAATCATAACAAGAATATTCAGCTCCGGGTGGGCGAATCCCAATTGCCCTGTTTGGGCTTTGATTCTGGTTATTATTGTCTGGTTATATCAGTTCGCGTTTGAATCCAGGCTCAGATGGGTTTTTGACCTAGCGCCCGTGCGTATTGGAATCGTTGTAGGGATGATTCTCTACCTGGCGGTTTTTGCCCCTTCGAGTGAACAGGGATTTATATATTTGCAGTTCTAATCGATTTAATATGAAACCCGGCGGCACAAAAAGAGACGAGGTTATGAAAGAAGCGGACAAGACAAAGGTTCCTTTTAGCTCCAATAACATACGGTTATCCGGCAGCGAATGGATAATCGCTGCAATTATCTGCACGGCGTTACTTTACCTTGGCCCGCGGCTCTGGGGACGGCTCGAAAAGTTCGATCCCGGCGACGACTACCGGCTGCCGTACACGCTGAACAATGACTACTGGCTGTACGGCCGCAATTGCCGATGGGCCTGCTCGAAGTACGATACGCTCGTGTGCGGTGATTCTGTCATCTGGGGGCATTACGTATCCAGGGATAATACGCTTTCACACTATCTTAATGAGTACGCCGGCAAAAAACGCTTCGCCAACCTGGGCGTGGACGGGTTTCATCCCGCGGCGCTGGGGGGATTGCTCAGATACTACGGACGGGATATCTCGGCTAAGAACGTGATTATACAATTTAATCCCCTGTGGATGAGCTCGGCAAAGCACGACCTGCAAACAGAAAAGGAATTCCATTTCAATCATCCGAAGCTTGTCCCGCAGTTTTTTCCGAAGATTCCATGTTACAAGGATTCTTTTTCAAAACGGTTCTCCGCCGCGGTTGAGCGATATGTGCCGTTCTTCGGCTGGACATCCCATTTGCGGATCGTATATTACGATAACATGGACCTGCCTAACTGGACGCTGGAGCATCCATATAAGAATCCTTTAGCCGCCGTCACGTTCGAACTTCCCGCTTCGGAGGATAATCTGCAGGAGAATGTTTCCTGGATAGAGAAAGGGATCACGCAGGTAGATTTTCAGTGGGTAGAGCCGGCACAATCGCTGCAATGGCGCTGCTTCAGGCGGACAATTGAGTTGCTTAAGGCAAGAAAAAACACCGTCTTCGTAGTGGTCGGGCCGTTTAACGAGCACATGTTGAAGCCGGGAAGCTATAAGACCTACCAGAAGATGAAAAGTGAAATCGAGGCTTGGCTCAAGCAAAACAATGTTGCCTATTGTGTCCCGCCCGTGCTGCCCAGCGAGTTATATCGTGATGCCAGCCATCCGTTGGGGCGGGGATATGCTATGCTTGCGAAACAGTTGTTTGAAAATCAGTCTTTCAAATCGACTATTATTAAAGTGGACGGCAATTAGATATGATTTTATAGTAAATGTACGATGAACCGGAATAAGAGACTATCATTGCGAGTTGTAATTACATTGTTGGCCGGACTGGCTGCTGTCTGCACCGGACAAACAGAAAAGATGGGAGATATTGAATTGAAGCTTAAAAAAAAGGCGGAAGAACTGGCTCGGAAATATATGATTATCGATACCCATCTGGATGTGCCTTATCGTCTTAAGAAGAAGATGGAGGATATTTCAGAAAGAACGGCAGGGGGGGACTTCGATTATCCGCGGGCCAAAGAAGGCGGGCTTGACTTGGCATTTATGGCCGTTTACGTGCCTGCTGAATATGAGGGAACGGAAAACGCTTATAAGTTTGCCGATGAGACGATTGACATGGTCGAGGGTTTTGCCCGGACCTGGCCCGGCAAGTTCATGATGGCCCGGTCGGTTACGGATGTAAAAAAGCAGTTCGGCTGGGGCGGCATATCTCTCGCTATGGGAATTGAAAACGGCTCATGTCTCGAAGGCAATCTTGCTAATTTGAAGCATTTCCATGATCGGGGCATCCGCTACGTAACGCTTGCGCACTCGAAGGCCAATCACATTTGCGATTCGTCTTTCGATCCCGAGCGCAAGTGGAACGGTCTGAGCCCTTTCGGCAAGGAAGTCGTCTCGGAAATGAACCGCCTCGGGATGATTGTCGATGTTTCGCACGTCTCGGATGACACGTTCTATCAGATCATCGAGCTTTCGAAGGCCCCCGTGGTCGCGACGCATTCATCCTGCCGCCATTTTGTCCCCGGCTATGAACGGAATATGAGCGATGAGATGATAAAGCTGCTGGCGAAAAAGGGCGGTGTGATTCAGATAAATTTCGGCTCGATGTTCATCGGCAGAAAGGTCAATGAACAATCGGCGGAACTCAAAAAACGCTTGAACGAATATATCGAGGCCAACAACCTGGAAGGACAGGAAAAAGAGGATTATATCGAAAAGTTCAAGCGAGAACACCCGCTGCAAAAGGTGAACGTTTCGGATGTTGCTGTGCATATAGAGCATGTGATAGAGCTCGTGGGCATCGATTACGTCGGCCTGGGCTCTGATTACGACGGTGTCGGAGGCAACCTGCCCGAGGGACTGGAGGATGTATCCTGCTACCCAAACCTTATCTGCGAGCTCTTGAAAAAAGGCCGCACCGAAGAAGATATCGAAAAAATCTGCTCCGGCAACTTTCTCCGCGTCTGGGCACAGGTCGAGAAAACCGCCCGTGAGCTGCAATCGAAATATTGATTGCAGCGTAAATTTTAAATCAAGCGGCTCAGTCTTCCCAAGGGGCCTTCCAAGAACGGGCTTCGGCCCCGAAGACCTGCGAGACCTGCAGGCCGTTTGCCTGCGATGTGTAGAATAGCCTGCCGTTCGATACAATGCCGCCCACACATTCGCGTGCATCCACGGATGGCCCGGAGGATACTATCCTGTTGCCGTCCGAAGTGTCTATCAGGTCCATGTTGGAACCCATTATATAAGGCTCGGACAAAGTGAACCGGGTGCATGCGTATTTTTTGTCGAAGGAGGACAGAATCTTACCCGTCTGTTTGTCGATTAGATAGCTCGGCTGGCCGGTGGAGCCGTGAGTGAACAGGAAATTTCTACCGATTGTCACGACGTTCACTGCCTTTCCGACCGGCTCGGACTGCCATACCAGTGCGCCGCTGACGGCATCCAGACACATCACATAGCGATTCTGTGTTTTCTCGGTCGGTGGATTGTATCCACCCAGATACAGCCTGCCTTCGTCGGCGGAGATGGTACAGCCGGCGGTGACATAGTATTTCGTAGTCAGCCAGATAACCTGTCCGGTCATCGGTTCGATTGCGGCTGTAAGACCTCTTGATTTGGGCTGGCCGTCCCTTCTTTTCGGTGCATATCCGAAGAAGGTCGAGTAATAGAGCGTATTGTCCATCAGTGCCAGACCGGAATCGTTGCCGCCTGTGCCGAACTGCGAAAGATCGATGGTCCAGACTTCGTCGCCGGTCTCGATGTCCCATGCCCGGATAAAGGGTAAATTGTCTTTCGGATAATACGGATTGTTATGGCCGTAAATCCAGCTCATAATCTCGGCGCCGTCGGGCGCTTCGACCGGCTCGCCTTTCTGGAGGTAGACCTTTTCCGTTCCCTGTGCTGCGTATTTCCCCGAACCGTACACATAAATCGCGAGGTTCTTGTAGATAACCGGCGGCTGCTGCCTGCTCCAGCTCGGTGAGCCTGTAAACGGCGCTTCCCAGAGCATTTCTCCTGTGGCCGCATCAAGACAGCGCAACCGAGATTGTTTCATTCCCGCCTGGGGTACGAGCAGGCGTTCTTTATGATAAACCGGGCCGGTAAAAGAGATGTGCACCCCGGGCCAGTACCGCCGCCACAAGAGCCTGCCTGTTTCCTGCTCGACGGCGAAAATCTGCCCCTCGGCGGTGTGTGTGTACATCCGTCCGCCGCCGCAGACGGGTATATGCTTAAAGGTGCCTTCGTAGCGCCTAATCCATTTTATTTTAAGTGGCGGTTTCAGGCCCTGATCGTTTGAATTGGTGCTCGCCTGGTTGGCGAAATTCGTGAACCAATCGTATTTGGCATCGGCCAGCCTGCTCGTCAGCGGACTCCGGATTTTTTGCAGTTGAAGGTCTTTGGATGGCAGGGGTGCTTTCCCGCCCGGACCGAGGATATACAAATACCCATCCTCACAGCCGAAATATACCCGGCCGTCGCAGACCGCCGCCGGGGCGGAAATCGCTTTTCCGAAGGCGGTCTTAAACGACCATACGTTGCCGCTTCCGGCCAGCGGAACCACGTAAAGGCTGCCGTCAAGGCCGCCGTAAACCGCCGTATCGCGAAGTAAAATCGGCGAGGCGATCGAGGGGTATCCACCGAGATATTGAGCCTTCTCGTTGCCGGGGGAATGTTTGCAAAATCCGTAGCCTTCTTCAGGCCGGCAGCGGTACACGTCCTTACCGCGAATGCTGACCGAGCAGAAGCTAAGCGAGCCCGGCCGGTTTATCTCGGTGAGCGTTCCGCGGACATAGTCGAGCTTGCCTCCTCTGCCGGGCAGCGGTATTATTTCGACTCTACCCGTGTTGTCCCGCCGGTGCCACTGCCGGTATACCAGGCCGTCTTCGCTTATACTCAATCCGAACGTTGCCGGCTTCTCCGAGCCTGCATAGGACGGTATATCCGCAATCTCGCGAAGCTCGGCGCGGTCGCCCTTGTCTTCCAGGCAGATTCCCGGGCCCGCCGGCACGACGATCATCCTGCCGAAAACGGCAATATCGGTCGAGCAGCAAAACTGGTCTCGCCACGTTGCCCTCCCGGCTTTGTGCTTGCACCATTCTTCGCCGCTCCAGCGGTCGCCTTCGAATCCGAGAATCTCCCTGACGAAATCCCATCTCCAGCAGATGGTTCCATCCGGTTCGAGGGCATAGACGCGCGAGCCTAATGTGGCAAAATACACACGGTCGTTAGCCACTACGGGTGTAGTGAAGACCGGCTCGCCGCAGGCGATTTTTTTGACCACGTTTCCGCCGGCCCTGTCCAGCACGAAATAAGAGCCGGACATCGTCCCGACGTGCAGGTAGCGCCCGGCGATGGCAGGTGACGAGATGTTGTTGCAGTTGGCTTTGCCGGCGCCGGTGTCGAATTTCCACAAAACCTCGAACGTTGCCGTATCGATACAGAAAACAACTCCCGAGCCGTCAATGACGTACACGCGTCCGTCGGCGACGACCGGCGAGGTAAAGACCGCGTCGGTCAGCGCAACGGCACCCAAAAGGCCGAGAGGTGTCGTTACACTTCTGTCCGGTACGTTGCCCGAATGCCGGCAGTCGTACTTGGACTGGAGCCAGTCTTCCGATGCGTTCGCGGCCAATGTTAGAGAAAGAACGGTCAAAAATGTTATTATTGTCTTTGGGATTCTCATTGTTTTTATCTCCTACTTTTCCATGTTTCCCGGCTCGTGCCGGTATGCTAGCGCTCTGGCGAAGTAATCATCCAGAAGCTCGATTTCGAATTCCTTAATCATCTCATCGACGCCGACCGTCTCGTGCTCGCTGGATATCAGGACCGAACCCAGGCAGCCCGGGTCGGATATCGTGACCTTCGGCCCGTATTTGGCTTTCAGCTTTCGCAGACGCTCCCAATTATAATCCAGGTGCGCCAGCTCGCAATCCAGGTTCACCCTGGCGACGGCGAAATTAAAGTAATTCGTGTTGGAAGCGATAATTTGCCCCAGCGGATTGCGAATTTCAGAAGGTGTCGCTCTGCCGGCAATCGCCCCGACGAAATGGCACCGGCAGGAATAGGCCCAATAGCTCTGCATCAGCCCGCCGTGGTACATCGATGAAAAAATGATAAGGTTCGGCCTGGCCTTAACGTATTTCAATCTCAATTCGTCGAAATTCAGGTCAAAACAGATTGCCATTGCGACCCGGCCGAAATCGCACTCGAAAATGGGCGCATCCCTGCCGCAGAGCGTTCCCTTTTCGATCTCGCCGATAGTCGGATGATTTTTGTTATAGATGCCGGCGATGTTGCCTTTTCGGTCGATTAAAACGCTCGAATTCCGCTTAGTGCCGTCCGGCATGATTCGATAAGCAGAATAGACGATGTAGCATTTATTCTCTCGTGCTGTGCGGGCGAAGAATTCCTGCACCTGGTCATTGCGAATCTTGTAATATTCCAGCAACTTCTCGGCGCCGAATCCGCCCGGCCGGTCGCACGCCTCCGGCACGACTATCAAATCGGGCTTATCCGGCAGAACTTGTGCGAATTGCCGTTTCCAGTGCGAGATCATTTTTTCGACGACCTGCTGCGGCCTGGCGTCGGCGGCGACGGATGCCGGCGACGAGCCGAGCGTGGCGATTGTGACATAGCCTTTTTTCTTGCTGCTGTTTTCTGCACGGACGGAATTATCGAATATCGAAACAAGACAGAAAAAGAATAACAGGAAAAATAATCTGCCATAGAGCGCCGGATTTGATTTTAAATTTCTCATATTCCGTTCTCCTAAACGATCTGCTATTTCTCAGGGCGCCGGTCGTCGATTGCTGTTTTGGCGACGATTTTGTTGCCGTCGAGGGTGACCCGGCCGACGTGCTCTTCGATGCGAATTCCGACGGTCTGCTTTTTCGCCTCGCCGCTGCGCGTATCGCAGATGGTATTATTTTTGAAGACCAAATCGTTGGTATATCCCCGGATTCGGATTCCCGCCGCTTCCTGACCGACGCCGTTGTTTTCAATAAAGTTATCCTCCAGCCGGTTTCGGTGGGCGGCCATTCCGAGCGATTCGTTGCGGAAGAATACGCCGTCCTGGTGGTTCGAGCGGACAACGTTGGAGCGAATCAGATTGTCGGAATCCTTGTGCCCGATGGAGATGCCGAATCGACGATTGCCTTGAAGGACATTGTTCGTGAACGCGCCGTGCCGGACCCGCCAGCACAAAAACAATCCGTCCGTTCCATTGTTGCCGGCGAGACAATTTCGCACCTGCGGCCGCTGAGAGCCGCTGCCCGGATGGATGCCGAGATAGTTGTTATTTTCGCTGATGCAGCGGATTACAGTAACATCATTGGACTGCTGAAAACTTATGCCGTCGCCGTTGTAGTTGCGCACCGAGCAGTCTTCGATGAACGTACCGAATGCGCGGTAAAGGAAAATCCCAGCGCCCCGGCAGCCGTTCAGGTGGACGTTGGACTTTTTATTGCCGTCGATTGTGAGACCTTCGATCCGTGCCCCTTCGATGTTGTAGCCGCTGACGACCGGGAAAACCGTCGCCGCGTTGGCCTTGTTGGCAACCATGCAATCGGCCATGAGCGGCTTGTTAATTGAGAACGTATTGCCGTTTTGTCCCGTGATGCGGGCGACGGTGGTGTGGAATCCTCCCGCGTGGTCGTCCCGGATCGCAACGCCGTAACCAACCTCGAAGCCTGCCGGGTTCTCGACAGTAAACTGCTGCTCGCCGAAGTCGCCGTCGAGGGCCAGAGCGGATACCGCTCCATCGGCCTTTCGGAGAATCGTCTTGCCTTTTATGCCTTTGATTGTCACGTTGGATCGAAGATGCAGCGAATCGTACATAACGTACCTACCTACGCGGATCTCGACGGTTCCACCTCCCAGACCGGCTATATAATCGACCGCCGCCTGAAGCACTCTGTTATCTTCGCCTATAATGTCGGCGTTCTGTCTGCCGACGGTTATGCTCGGCAGCCTTTTCATTTCCGAGTGCATCGCGTCGGGCAACTGCCGCTCATCGGGCCCGGGGGAAAAATCCCTTTGAGCCTCCGACACGTACGGAATCCCGGCCGAACCGAGAACGCATGCAATAGCAAAGAGTGATAAGAGAAAATTCGTTTTCATTGTGTTGACCTCTGATAAAATAAATTTTTATGACAGCTAAGATAATTTGCTTTCAATTTCTTTCAGTGTCCTCATTGACTCTTTGGCGATTGTCCTGCCGCCGGGCGAAAAATCGAATACTTCCAGAGAAATCCAGCGATTGTATCGCATATCTTTGAGCACCTGAAACGCCTTCACGTAATCGTTTACGGCGGTTCCCGTGCCGAGGTGCTTGCCGCCCATTTCCTGTACGTGAACGTGATGGATATTTTTATAGTGCTTTCTCAGCAGAACGTCGAACGGCTCGGTCTCATCGACTGTATTATTGAAGTCGAACATAATCCCAATTGCTGGGTGGTTGACTTGCCTGGCCAGTTGCGATGCTTCGGCCAAAGTATTGACAACATCGGTCGTTCTGTTTCCTAAAGGTTCGATGAGAATCTCGATGCCTCGCTCCTGAGCGTGTTCGGCTACTGTCGTAAGTCCTTCGTCGAAATATTTTTTCGCCTGCTCGACGGAAATGCCCCGTGCGTCTCGCTGCTTTGGTGAGCCGAAAATCATATAAGAGCCGCCGAGGTCGCCGCAGAAATCTATGAGTTTGTCAAGATATGCGACGGTCTTCCGGCGAACGGTTGCATCGGGCGTCGTAAAATGCAATCCTTTCGGCGGCGGCGCAAGCAGCCAGTGCAGGCCGACGCATTTGAGACCGGCGTTTCTCATTATCGAAACCATTTTTTTACGTCCCGACGGAGTTATTTCCTGCACGCCTTCTTTGACTAGGGTAAACGCCGCAATTTCGACTCCCTCGTAGCCAGCTTCACTAATAATCCGGCACTGCTGAGCCCAGCTCAATTCAGCCATACTCTCGTTACACATCGCGTATTTGAAGCCGGACCATTCGCCGGACACCGCCCCGGTTTTATGGCAGCTTAACGACAATCCACTTAGTGCGGCGGCGCTTAGAATACTCCCCGATGCTCTGATAAAATCTCTACGACTATAGTTTGACATGATTCTTTCCCTACAACATTTCAACTCATTTCCTGAAATAAGTACTATTCATACGTGGGAATTCTTCTGTCATATCGTACGACGTCTGAAGATTATATAGCATTCTGGTAACAATTGGAATAGTGGTTAATATGGGGCTTTTGAAAAAGTTCCACTGTAACGCCTGAGATTGCCGCGCGATTCCTTGAATCGCTCGCAAAGACGCGAAAGTTGACTTTTTGTCATTGCGAGCACCTGAGATGATTCTCAGGATGGGTTGAAAAGAAAATAGCCCGCGAATGTCATTGCGAAGGAGCGCAGCGACTGTGGCAATCTCAATCTTTCCGCTGCAAAAACCGTCTATTTCCTGAGTAGTAGCGTAGCGACAAAGCAATCTCATTTTTTCAACAGCCCCAATATTTGTCTTTTTGGTCCGGATGAATGGTAAATACGTGACGAAATCGCCAAATGATGCCATAATACCCGTTGATACTTGAAGACGAAAGGAAGGTTTGGAATGAATACTGTTTTGGACAGACGGGATTTCTTAAGAGTGATGGGTTTCGGGGCGGCCGCACTTGTGATACCCGGATGTGTGAATGCTGGCGATGCTTCGGCAGCTCATCAGCGAAAGCTCCCGAACATCGTGTTCGTAATGGCCGATGATATGGGCTATGGCGATGTGGGCGTTTACAATCCGGAGTCAAAAATTCCGACGCCGAACATGGACCGCTTTACGAGAGAGGGCATGCGCTTTACAGATGCGCACAGCCCCTCGGCGGTGTGCAGCCCGACGCGCTACGGCGTGCTCACAGGTCGATACTGCTGGCGTTCTCGCCTCAAACGGGGCGTCTTGAGCGGCTTTTCCCGGCCTTTGATCTCGCGGGACCAATTGACTGTCGCCGAACTTCTTCGCGAGCATGGTTATCGTACAGCCTGCATAGGTAAATGGCATCTTGGAATCGGCTGGCAAGCCAGAAGCGGCGGGCCAGTGGCCGGTGTCAGGGATGCGGCACGAGTTGATTTCGACGAATCTGTTACCGACGGACCAAACGAGCACGGTTTCGATTATTCGTTCGTCACCGCCGCATGTTCGACGGTGGATCCGCCATACGTGTTTATTGAAAATGGCAAATGTACCGCCAAGCCGACGGCAACTATGGTCCGCAAAGGTCCGGTCACAACCATCGGCAGTCGTCCGGGGCCAATGGTTCCTGGCTGGTCCAATAAAAACGTCGATCCGACTTACGTCGAGAAAACCACGGAATTTATTAAGCGGCATTGCGATGCCGATAGAAAGCGCCCGTTCTTCATTTACCTGGCGCTGTCGACACCGCACGCACCCTGGCTGCCGCCGGACTTTGTTAAAGGACGCAGCCGGATGGGAGCACGAGGTGACATGGTTGCTCTGGCGGACTGGTGTGTAGGGCGAGTGCTTAATACCCTGGACCGGTTCGGGCTCGCCGAAAACACTCTGGTTATCGTTACAAGTGATAACGGCCCCCGGATCGGTGAAAAAGGACACAAATCCGCCGGCGACTGGCGGGGCTACAAATCACACATCTGGGAAGGCGGTCATCGCATTCCGTTTATAGCACGTTGGCCGGGCAGAATCAAGCCCGATTCGACCTGCGACGAGCCGATATGCCTGACAGACCTGATGGGGACATGTGCCGGCGTTGTCGGAGCCGGGCTAAGAGATGATTTGGGCCAGGACAGCTATAATATCCTGCCGGCATTGCTGGGCGAAAAATACGATGAGCCGATTCGTGAAGCAATCGTGCATCATTCCTGCTATGGAGTCTTTAGTATCCGAAAGGGCCCGTGGAAGCTGATTCTGGAGACAAAAAGCTCCGGCGGGTGGGTCAAGCCCGGCGGCGACGGCCCTGAACCCGGCAGCCCGGGACAGTTGTACAATCTGGCCGATGACTTTCAAGAAGAAAACGATTTGTGGGATAAGCACCCGGAAATCGTGCAGGATTTGACTGAATTGCTGGAAAAATACAAGAAAATGGGACATAGTCGCCCGCTTTGATAGTCCCTGAGAATGATGGAGATTGAGAAACTGCTATGAAATCAAAAGGTTATACACGTCGTCATTTTTTAAAAAGTGTCGGCTTTGGCGTTGCGCTGAGCCTGCAAAAGCATTCCTCGGTATTTGGAAACGGCGGGTCCTCTGAATCTGTTGAGCGGCCCAACATTGTTTTTATCCTGACCGATGACCAGCGTTATGACGCTATTGGTTGTGCGGGCCATCCCTGGCTGAAGACGCCGAACATGGATCGCCTGGCCGCAGAAGGCGTTTTGTTCCAGAACGCCTTTGTGACAACGTCGCTGTGCAGCCCATCGAGGGGGAGTTTTCTTACGGGCTGTTATGCGCACAGGCACGAAGTCTTTAAAAACAACGGGGTGGATCCAAAGCAGTCAGTTTCGACTTTCCCTGAACTCCTTAAGAAAGCCGGCTACGAAACTGCGTTCATAGGAAAGTGGCACCTTGCCAGGAACAATTCCCCCCGGCCGGGATTCGAGCATTGGGTGAGCTTTACCGGGCAAGGCAGATACGACAGGAATAAGCTCAATGTTAACGGACACGCCGTCCAGTCAGAAGCCTATGTCACCGATGAGCTGACCGATTACGCGGTTCGGTTCCTGAAGAAGCGGCACGACAGGCCTTTCATGCTCTATCTGAGCCATAAAGCAGTGCACGCGCCTTTCGCACCGGCAAAGCGTCACGCGAATCTCTATTCCGATGCCGAGATCGAGTCCCGGCACAATCCTAAAGATAACCTGGATACAAAGCCCCCGTGGGGCAGGAGAATGGATCCGAAGTGGAGGAGTCAGATTCTTGCTTACTATCGCTGCCTGGCGGCTGTCGACCAAAGCGTGGGCCGTGTTTTGCAGACGCTCGAACAGGTAAACGCTCTCGATAATACCGTTGTGATTTTTGCGGGCGATAACGGATATTTCCACGGAGAGCACGGCGGGATGTGGGACAAGCGGGCCGCATACGAGCCGTCGATGCGAATACCGCTTCTCATGCGATATCCTCGTCTTGCCGGGCCTGCTACGATCTGTGACGAGATGGTGCTGAATATGGATCTGGCGCCGACTATCCTCGACCTGGCGGGAGTTCGAAGCCCCGGCACGATACAGGGGCAAAGCTGGCTTGGCGTGCTCAAGGGCCGGCCGGGACGAAAGAGCTTCCTGTACGAATACTTTCAGGAAGTCGACCGCAAATACAAAAGGCCGACGATACTTGCCGTCCGGACGAAACGATGGAAATATGTCACGTACCCTCTCGACGACAGTCTCACAAGCGAATTATATGACATGCTGAATGACCCGGATGAGATCAATAATCTTATTGGGGACCCCGATTGCGTCAATGTTATAGATAAAATGAAAACAGAGCTTGAGCGACTGAAAAAGGAGACCGGCTTTCGATTTCCTGAACAAAAACAAAAAAGAATATAAGAACTGAGATTGAATGAGGAACCGTCATGATAAGTCCAAAACGTTCTTTAGCTATTTTCGCCTTTTGTCTTGCGGGCTCAAACCTGGTATTCGCCGGTGAGCTGGCCGGCAAGGCTAAGGGGTACTCCATCCCGCTGATTGACTTGGCCGGCGAGACTCACCGCCAGATCGTCGTCGACAAGGAACCGGGCCAGTATCTCGGCCATCCGACTACGGTTTTGCTGGAAGATAACAAGACCATTATTACGGTTTACCCGAAAGGGCACGGGCGAGGGGCCGTCGTTATGAAAAAGAGCACCGATGGCGGTTTGACCTGGTCGCAGAGGCTGGACGTGCCGGATAACTGGGCGACGTCTAAGGAAGTGCCCACGCTCTACCGAGTAATCGACTCGGCGGGCAAGAAACGGCTCATCATGTTCTCGGGATTATATCCGATCCGGATGGCCGTTTCGGAAAATGACGGCGTGACATGGACGCCTCTTCGGCCGATCGGCGATTTCGGCGGGGTCGTTGCGATGGCCTCTCTTGTACGGCTGAAAAATGGGGATTATATGGCCCTGTTTCACGATGACGGCCGTTTCCTTCGCGGAGCCGGCAAGAGGACGAAATTCCAGGTTTTCAAGACGATTTCCAGGGACGGCGGCCTGACCTGGGGCCAGCCGGAGGTGATAACGGAACATCCGGCGGCGCATCTCTGCGAGCCGGGTGCGATAAGGTCGCCGGACGGCGGACAAATCGTACTGCTGATGCGCGAGAACAGCCGGAAATACAATTCTTTTGTCATTTTCAGCAAGGATGAGGGGCGTACCTGGACAAAACCCATTGAGTTACCTGGCGCATTAACCGGTGACCGTCATACAGGCCGGTATGCGCCGGATGGAAGGCTGTTTATTACTTTCCGTGACACCACTCACCAAAGCCCGACTAAGGGGGACTGGGTCGGATGGGTAGGGACATACGATGATATCGTAAAAGGTCGAGAGGGCCAGTACCGTGTCCGGCTCATGGATAACCACAGATCGGCTGATTGCGCCTATCCCGGGCTGGAACTGCTGCCGGACGGGACGTTCGTCACGACGACGTACGGCCACTGGATAGAAGGGCAATCGCCGTTTATCATGAGTGTTCGCTTCAAAATGGAAGAAATCGACGCCAAAGCACGTTCGAAAAATTAAATGGAGAATTCAAGATGAAAAAGAAGATTGAGCTTGTTTTAATGCTGGTGCTTTTGCTGGTATCGAATTCATTTGGCCGGCAAAGAGCACAACAGCCTGTGGAATTAAGGAAAATATCCGACAGGCTGTTTGAAATTGTCGGTGGAAGGGGCGCGCAGGGCGGAGCTTACATCGGCGATGACGGAGTTCTCGTTATCGATGCTAAGATGGACAAGGCATCGGTCGGCCAGGTCATCGAAGCAATTAAGGGGATAACCGACAAACCAATCGACTACCTCGTGAACACCCATAGTGACGGCGATCATGTGGCGGGCAATCGGTATTTCCCCGAAACGGTAACCATCGTAGCACACGATAACTGCCGTAAGGATTTTTTCCTGCCCGGTAGGAACGGTGCTGCTTCTCAATGGACCAAGCCTGACCTGTCGCTTTTCGTACCGTCGGTGACATTCAGCGACAGGATGAACATACATCTCGGCTCTAAAACGGTTGAGTTGTTGTATTTCGGCGTGGGCCATACGACGGGGGATATTGTCGTCTATTTTCCCGAAGAAAAGACCGCTTTTATAGGCGACCAGATATTTCTCACAAGAGCTCAACTGATCCATTCTTATAAAGGAGGCAACTCTTTTGAGCATGTCAAGACGCTGACTAAAATGCTTGATACAATAGATGCGGAAAATTTCTGCAGCGGTCACAGCGAAATGACAAATCGTGCCGGGATTGAGAATCATATCGGCCGCATGAAAGACCGGCAGGAAAAAATCAAGGCACTAATTGCGAAGAGGAAGAATATCGAGGAGATAAAAAGCGAATTTGAGGACAACGAAGCCAGACTAATCGAGTCTATATATAACGAGATAAAGAAATCCTCCCGGTGACAAGGTTTGTTTAGTTTTGTCTAATCCTGAAACGATTCCTCATAGAACTTGTATGGAGCCTCTTTCATACCGACTCCTGCATACGTATTTTGGCCGGTATGATTGGATTTCTCGACGTAGAGGCGAAATCCGCACACGTTTTGCTCATGTGACGCCATTCCCTTGAGGAATTCGTAGAGCTTTCTGAAAACTCCCCGCCGGCGAAACTCCGGCTTGACATAAACACTCTGAATCCACCAGAACACGCCGCAGCGCCAGTCGCTCCACTCGTATGTCACCATACAGCAGCCCGCAATTTCACCTGCTATTTCGGCGACAACATAAAAGCCGTGCTGCGGATTTTTGAAAAGCATTTGCACACCCTTAGTGACTATGGGTGGCGAGAGCCGTTTATGCTCGGTCTCCTGAGCCAAAGCAATATTGAATTTTACCAGCGTATCTATATCTTTTTCTTGTCCGGTTCTAACTGACAGGGCATCCGGCATCGTTTTCACCTCATCTCTTGAAGGGCTCATAAGTGACTTCTATTCCGGTAAGGATATTATAATCGGAGATGGAAAATAATTCAGCAAATAATCAATTTCAAGTTCCGGCAGGTTTTACTCTTGATTTGTGCGGGTTTTACCGGTATTTCGTAATCGTATATTTCGGGCACGGGAAGACTGCGTGACGGCAGAAAAATATTTTTGGCAAATAAATGGAGTTTCGGGGCGCAAGCTTCAGCGTCCGGAATTAAGACCTGTTGAAATCAAAGAATCTTATTAAAAATGCGGCGGTTATCATCGTTCTGGTTATCGGGTGTGGTCTGCTTGCTTATTTCGCACCCGGCGGCGGGGAAAATCAAACCACGGCGATGTGGTACAGTGTTATTCCGCCGATGACTGCCATTCTGCTGGCTTTTCTGACGCATCACGTCCTGCTCAGCCTGGGAATTGCGATTGTCGCCGGCGGTTTACTGACTTCGGTTCCGCAGGCTCCGTTAAGTGTCGATGCCTGGCTGGGAGGCTTAAGAGCAATAAGTACCTGTTTCACGGATACTGTGACAAGCAGGACGAACCTTTTAATACTCTCCTTCGTACCGCCCATATTTGTGATGATAGAGGTAATTATGGCATCGGGGGGGTTCCGGGGGATTATTGTATGGCTCCTGAAGTGGGTTAAAGGTAGAAGGTCCGCCCAGGCCGCTACCGCTCTTATGGGGGTGCTGTGCTTCATCGATGACTACACTAATGCCATTGTCGTCGGCTCGATGATGCAGCCGATTACCGACCGGTTTCGCAACAGCCGGGAAAAACTTGCCTTCCTTGTTGACGCCACAAGTGCGCCAATTGCCGGCGTAGCAGTGGTCAGCACCTGGATCGCCTACGAAGTGGGCCTTCTTCGTCAAATTGCAGACAAGCTTGAAATTGACAAAAGCGGATATTCCATGTTTTTCGATGCTTTGAGTTTCCGTTTCTATTGTCTTTTGATGATTGTTTTTGTTTTCGTGCATATTCTAATGGATCGCGACTTCGGGCCTATGAAGGCGGCCCAGGAACGAGCAAAAGCCGAAGAGCCGCCGGATGAAAACGGTTTTCAGAATTCAGAACATAAGTCCGGCCGAGCTCTCAACGCCCTGATCCCCTTAGCCGGACTTCTGATATTTCATTTTACAGGTCTCTGGTTCGATGGAACATCCAAACTAAAAGATGACATGCTTGAATGGAAGGCCGCAAGCCTAACGACTGTCGCAGAGAATATGCACCAGAAACCCGTTGATATTGAAGCTCTTTCTCCGGGAAGCTGGGTCTATTGGCGAGAGGTTATCGGCCACGCTGAGAACAGCCCTCTGGTTCTCGCCTGTGCCGCACTGTTCGGCTTGACACTGGCATTGCTGTTCTCGCAGATATTCGGGTCGCTTCGCTTACCTGTGATAATCAGTTGCTTCAAGCGGGGCGTCAAGCGAGCAATGGTTCCGTTTGTGATATTAATTTCCGCCTGGTCGCTCAAGAACTGCTGTGACGAACTGAGGACGGGGGAGTTTCTTACAATAATTCTTGCCGGCCGGGTTCCGCCCTATTTGTTCCCGCCGATTCTCTTTCTCGTTGCATCGCTGACCTCGTTTGCCACCGGGACCAGCTATGGAACGATGGCGATTCTGATACCCACGGCCATACCGATTGCTTTTGCAATAGACAAAGGCTACGGCCTGACCACGATGATAAGCCTCGGAGCGGTGCTGGACGGCGCCATCTTCGGCGATCACTGCTCGCCGATCTCCGATACGACAATCATCAGCTCCACGGCCAGTTCCTGCGAGCTGATGCGGCATGTCCGCACACAACTGCCTTATAGCCTGTTAGTTGCGGCAATTGCATTAGCTTTCGGATACATTCCGAGTTCTCTTGGCCTTGCACCCGGTTTAAGCTTTGCTCTTGCGATTTCAGTCATCGTGGTTTTTTTTGCCGGATTAAGCTATTTCCATAAGCCACTGTAAAATCTGGTTTTATGCAGGTTTGTGGTTTTCACCATAAATTTTGAATCCATATAAGTAACTCAAACCGGCCGTTTTTAAGCCGGTTGAAACGGTAAGTCGTTCAATAACAAGAAGATAACACAATTTGTCATTCCCACACCTGCTTTCGCAGGTTCGCAGGTTCGCAGGGATGACGTCGCAAATCGGTCAGTTTGAGTAAATAAATTGAACAGTAAAACCACGTTTTTGCCCCCTTAAGCTTCGATTTTGAAATTTTTCTCACTTTTTTTAAAAAATAACAAAAAAAAGCATCTACATTTTCCGATTCACAAACGCTGTACAAGATAGAAGCACAATTAGTTTTTGTCTGTAATGGTGTTTTTCTTAAAACGCGTTTTTTTATTAACCTTATTAAATGGTATGGAGGTTATCATGAAGCTGAAAAATTATTTAATGGCGATTTTTTGTCTGTTTTCACTCAGCGGTGTAGCTTTTGGAGACAGACAACTGGAGAGATCTGAGATTTTGGAGATCCTTCAGAAGCTGACGAGTCAGCCAAGAAAGACCTGGATTGCCGCCGGCACAATTAAGGCCAGACACGAAGAGTATAGAGCACCGGAAATAACCAGCTCTGCCGAGATCAGCGCTCGAGTCTCCAAGGCGATCCAGGAATATCAAAGCAGCCAGGAAAAAACTGAGCTAACCGAAGAGATTCAAAAAATGAAGTTGGATGCGATCCCGTTTAACGTTCGTTATCGATCATCCAACGAGTTCACCATGAATTCCACAGTTGTAGTAAAATTCGATGGGGACAGGTTCTCGTGGGAAATCAGCGTAGATTCCCGCAGCGACTCCATAAAACCAAGTGCGGATCTTGATGGTAATTTTATGACCAACGAGTTCAAACAGGATTGGAATCGCAGGCGTCGCTACACATGGGACGGCCAAAAATACACGATTTATTCCGTATCCGGCAACCAGGCAATAGTCGATACGACCGGCTCGATGCCGCACCCGGTCAACGGCCCGTTAACCGCCGGACTTATTCCTTGGGGATATGGTTTGTATACGTACAAGAACCTGTCCGTTGCCGGAGCCTCCGCGACCGAGTTGTCTGTCGACGGCCAAACGCAGGTACATATGACACTTACCAACTCAGATGGCTCGGAAATGCTATTCGTGCTGGACCCGGGAAGAAATTACGCCGTAATTTCCCATTCGGTCGAAGGCCCCGAGACAATCGTCTCCGGACAATACGGCAACTTCCGGCTGGTATCGGGTGTCCAGGTTCCGACGACGATTCTGACCGAACGATACGATGCCTCGACCAACAGGCTCCTGGCCAGCAACTACTGGGATATTACCTCGATCAGCACCGCTACCCCGTCGCTGGCTAATTTCAGCGTTGATTATGAACCTGATGCGTTAATTCAGTACCGCTCTAATGTGACCGATAAGCCTGCGTTGTACCGCTACTCTTATACGGTAGATACGGACGAGCTTTTGGCCGAGAGACTGGATTATGCGGCGTCCGAAGTCTTACAGCCGCAGAACTGCGCAACGGCGGCACTCAAGTATACCGCTTCACAATTAGGCAGGAATTTGTCCGAGCGGCAGCTTGCAAGGCTGATCGATGGGCCGGCTAATGCTACGAGTTTGTACGCAATGAAGGACTTGGCACAGAGTTCGGGCTTGTACTGCAAGGCAGTCAAAACCGATATCCAGACTCTCAAGAACCTGAGTGGCTGCCAGGTCATCCTGCATTTTCCGAAGAAGAATCATTTCGTCGTGCTCGAAGGGATTGACGATGCGTACGCCTGGAGCATCGACCTCTCGAAAGACAAATTCTACTATCGAACGGACCTGAACTTCTTCGATATGGACTGGGCTGAGGGTACGGCTCTTGTCATTTCCGACCGGCCTATCCGGTTGCAGGGCGCAGCCAGTGAAATCGCCGATGGCCTGCTCGGCGGCTTCGTTGGTGGTTCGGGCTATTCGTGCACGAAGCTGCTACAGAGTTATTATGTGGTATATTGTGATAATCCCGTTGTGGGATTCTGTGATGGTTACTACCAGGTTTATTTCACAAGATATGGCTGTGAAGTTTCGCAAAGCGGTAGTTGCACCAGCGAAATGATGGCCAGAATGGCTGAAGACTTCTGCATAGTTGACGGCTATAATCTTTTCTCCTGTACCGTAGAAGGCAGTTGGGAATTTCACTACATGTGGGCATGCAAGTAGTAAAAGCAATCAAATACGGCAGGTGGCTATTAATAATACCACCTGCCGTTTTAATTTTGTCTACACAGAATTTTCTCATCCGTGTTGACTCGCTGCATCAGCAGTAGTACAATAGATGATTATGAAACGCCCCGCTTTTACACTCATCGAACTGCTTGTGGTTATTGCCGTTATAGCTATTCTTATAGCTATATTAATCCCTGTCCTTCAGAGCTCAAAGAAACAAAGCAGCGAGGTTATATGTAGATCGAATATAAAGCAGTTGTCGACTGGCCTGGTTATGTACGAGAATGATAACCGAAGCTTCCCTCATGGCTTTCACAATACTTTCACTGCACCGCCGGGCGGTTTCCCGGGAAATGCTCATGTTGACAGAATGGGATTGTGGTGGTTTAATTACATATCTGATTACACTGGAAAAGGCAGGAATAAAAATACAATACTCTGGTGTCCGTCCAGAAAATTAAAAAAACAGAAATTAAACCACGTACTGTATGGCAATTACGGCGTAAACCGCTCGATATGCAAAAGCTCTCATGATGTTCGAAGTATAGGAGAATTTGTCGGAACACCATTAAAAGGCAGTGATATACCACATCCCGGCCGGACACTGCTTTTACTTGACAGCGGCTACAGTATCATAAATTGGTGGCATGTCACAGATGTTCCCCCGGTACCTCTCGGCGATAATATGGAAGAAACTGCTTATCTGCCCGGACTCGTGATAAACAAACACAAAAACATTCGGCCAGGCTTCGAAGCTGACGCCTTTGACGGCCGCCATCCGAACAGGAATGTCAACATCGGATTTGCAGATGGCCACTCGGAACACATAAAAGCAGACGATTTATTTGTAGAAAAATCGGCCGACACATACAAAAACAGAAGTCCGCTTTGGTCGCCCAGGTGAAATGGGTTAATTAGATGCTTCTTTAACAAGGGCTTCCATGTAACTGTCGCTCGGGTATTCGATCAGTTGCGATGATACCAAAGAATATTCGATATTATCATCTGACTTTTTGGAAATAATTCTGACAGGGCGATTTTTTTTCGGATCTACGAACACCTGCCACTTTCTAAATTCTGAGTTATTCGGGGAAGTTTCTTTAGTCCATGTCAATTCGTAAACTTCACTGCCCTCGGCATCGATATCCAAGCTGTTACTTGGTAACGGCTTTAATTCGGCGTCTTCTTGAACTACATCTAAAAGATCGGGGGGAACCAAACCTAAATAACCGGCCATCATCTGTTCAAGCTCTGCAACCATATCATCCGACAGCGATAACGTCTCGACCTCACCGGTATCCAAATTCTTAACCGTGCGAATTCGATTCGTTATGTCAGTTAAAAATAATTCTTTTTCGTCTTTCAGCAGGTAAACATTCTGGGTGCGTGATACCCATTTTTCTTGTACAGGTTCTGTATTACTCGTCTTAAAGGTTGCTATATAGATATTCTTTGCGTTGGCGATAGCCTTGCAAATCTGTTCGATGGTAACCGCTTTGGCGGTTTGTGTATTGAATAATAGGGCCAGGCCGATCAGAATAACAGCAGCGGCGGCGAGGCCGGCCTTAAATAACGGTTTCAAATTCGACGCAGAGGCTCTCTTAGCTGGGGCGGCGGCAGATTCGACAGTCGTCGCCGGTTGTCCGGTGTGAATTTTATCTTTGCCGGCGGCGGTTTCCGCCGCGATCGGAAAGCCGGCATAAGGCCCGGACTCATTCGGCGAATGAGCCCTGGAAGATTCATCGATATTATATACTGTAACGGCCTCGGATTCGTAGCGTTCGGCGATACTGCAAATCGCAAGATGAAGCTTCTGCATTTTCGCTAGGCAATTCGTGCAGCCGCGAAGATGCGAGGTGAGCGATTCCCGGAATCCGGCATATTGATCGTCGGCCGGGTCAATCCCATAAGGCATACAGTAATCGTAAATATCGGCGGCTGAGACTGCTTCACATGGAAATTCGTTTTGGAGCGCCTGATCGTCCGGCAGTTTTTTGCGAAGTGCTTCACGGCTGAGATATAATTGTCGGCGACAATCGGGACAGGTGCACAGGTGTTTCAAAACTTCCGCGTTCGTTTTGCAAAAATTCATCGATACGACATCATCGATTGCGGCCTGAGCCTCTGCGCAGCTAACGACGTCTTCGGCCGGCTCGTCCGCCAGAACCTGGCCTAAACGGCATAGATATTTGTGAGGAAGCTGCAAATCAATCAGTGTCAGCAGGTCATCACGGCAGGCCCGGCACTGGTCGATATGTAAGGTTATCGGTGTTGGAATCCTTATCTGTAAAACCGGATCAGCAAGACTTGCGAGAAATGGTTTTACCGTGTTACATTTCACCGGTTCGCCTATATATTCGAAGTGGAGTCTGAGAAGATCTCCGATAGCCGAATTTTTCCGACTCTGCTCGCCCCCGAGCCTCTCATCCGCCTGTATAAACAGGCCCTTCAATCTGTCCATCTCACTCTGACAATTCAGGCATTGAGTTATGTGGTTCAATGCACCTGCGGGAATGCTGTCTCTGTTTTTCCTGCTCAGGAAATCATAATAATACAACCGTGCATTCGTACAATTTATATCATGATTATTAGAGATCATATGATTTCATTCTCATTTTCAGGAACGTATTGACGCATTTTCTTTAACGCAGCGGAAAGATATCGGGATACAATTCTCTTATTCACCTGCATTCTTTCTGCCGTATCCTTAGTATTAAGGCCATGGCCGTACCGTTGAACGACGGCTTCAGCCTCACGTGTGGGTAAATGACTTTCAATAAGCCGGAACATTTTTTTTGTATTTTCCACCTGGATAGCGGTGTCCTGGGGATTTTTTTCTATTACAAAATATTTGCGGCACTCGGCGTACTTCTGAATGTGATCCCGGTGGTTTTTTACCTGGCGGGAAACGTCGATAACGTCATTAGTGACAGCCCGGTACAGATACGCTCGAATATCCTGTATGTCCGTTGGAATTGGCTTGTGTACTATAGATACGAAAAATTCCTGGAAAATATCGTCTGCCTTCGATTTGTCTTTAACGTTGAAATGAATTATGGCTCGAATTTCGTCGCCGTACTTTTCGAAGATTTCCGCAGCTAATCCTACTCTTTTTGGGATTTCCGTCCTATTATCCCAGTTGAAAATAGTGTCTTGTTCCCCGTCAGTCATTCAAGCTTGCCCAATAACCTAACAAATCGAATAATCGACATCCAAAAGAGCAGTTTCGCTTTATCTTAAATAATTATCGGAATAAAAACCCTATTTTATTTAAAATAAGATTTAAAGTCAAGTTATAAAACTATCAGAAAATATAAAGAGTGGTGCCGGTCATGATGGGAGATGGGCGTTTTTGCACAGAATTATCCTAATTATTTCTTGATTAACGCTCTAATCAGCTCCTCCTCGGGCCGGCTGTCTCGCCTGACAATCCCGAATCCTCCCTTGTAATCCCAGTTTGCCCAGGCGATATTATTTTTTTCCAGGTTTTGGCGAACATCACGGTACCACTGTAATCTTGCCTTGCGAGGAACTGTAGGCAGGCATCCCCACTCACCGCAATAAAGCGGAAGATCGTATTTTCTTGCCATTCGCAGTGGCTTGTCAAGCAATTTTTCGAGAATCTCCCGGTTGTACACGCCGTTATTTCCCTTCACTATCCCGGCGATGTCTGCCGGCAATCCTTCGATATCACTTCCGGCGACAATTTGGCCCGGATAATTCACCGGACCTTTATACCTTCCCACTCCGGTCCAGGAGGCTTTATAATGGGTGATCAACATAGGAGTATAGAAGTGAAAACTTAGTATGATATTACGATCTCCTTGTGGTATCCGAAGCTGATCGAACGTGCTGACGGACTGCCATCTGTTCGAGCCTATTACGATTGTCCGGCCGGGCTCTTCTTTGCGGATTTCCTTCACAACCTTTTCTACCAGCTTGTTCCAGTCTTCAGGGTCGTCCGCCACAGGTTCGTTCATTGGTTCGTAAGCCACCAGGCCGACCGGATATTTCTTGAGCTCGGAGGATAAATCCCTCCACAGCAGCAGGAACTTTTCCTGTGCTTTCGGATCGGTCCACAACGGTTTGTCCTCGGCGTTGAAATGATGGGAACGCAGGATGTGCAGGTCCACGACAACCCTCAGGCGGTGACTGATGCTCCATTGAATGGCATCGTGCAGCAGCCCGAACGCTTCGGCCTCTTTGTTTCCGCTCTCGTCCCACATCTGCTGCTCGTCTATGGGAAGTCTGATATGGTCGTAGCCCAGCCCAGCAATGAACGCGACATCTTTTTTCGTGAAGAATTCCCGCCGCTCTTGCCCGCGTCTTCGGTTTTGTGACAGCCAGTGACTTATATTGACGCCTCTTGAAATATGGAAGTCCGCATCGCCGGCGCAAAACGCATCCACGGCACAAATAAGAATAACGGCCAGTGCGAAAAATGACAAATATTTTAAGGACCATAATTTTTTCATTGTCTTAGCCTTTCACATTCATTTCAGTTGTCACTATCCTTGCCGACCAGACGATAGCTCACGAAGGCTATATATTTACTGTCCGGTGACCAGCATGGGACGTTTATGGTACCCTGACCGCCGAACAGGCGGGTCAGGACCCGCGTTTTGCCCCCTGAAGACGGCATGATTCGCAATGCAACGTCTTTATTTGCCGGATGCCCTTTCACGTCGCTGTCGTACGATAAGAACACAATCTGCCGGCCGTCGGGTGACGGGTGAGGGAACCAGTCGGCGTATTCGTCATCATTGGTTACCTGGATTTGATCCGTGCCGTCACTGTTCATTCGCCATATTTTCATTGCACCGGTACGTTCGGAATTGAAGTATATGTATCGGCCGTCGGGGGAATAATCGGGACCGTCGTCCAGCCCTTCGGCGTCTGTCAGCCGGGTCTCCCATCCGCCGTCTACGGGAATCGCATAGATATCGTAGTTTGCGTTTCTTTCAGCGCAATAAGCGAGCGTTTTACCGTCCGACGACCAACCGTGCCAATAGGAAGGCCCCAGTTTGGTTACCAGCCGGGGAATTCCTCCGCCGCCGGGTAATACGTAAATCAGCGATTTTCCTTCGTTGTGGTGGCTGATTGCCAGCATCCTGCCGTCCGGTGAAAAACCGTGGTCGTTGTTGCAGCGGTCCGCGAAGTCCGTATTCAACTGCACCGGTTCGATGCCGGAAACGGGTATCGTGTAAAGTCTTCCTCCGCTGTTAAAGAGTAAATATTTGCCGTTCCTGGACCAGTTAGGGGCTTCGAAATGCCTGCGGCTGCGATAGACTATGCTCCTTCGCCCGGTTTGTGCGGATATTATTTCCAGTGCACTTTCGATCATCCGGTCTTCCTTCTTATATGTACCGAGGGATTTCATATCGACGTGAGAGAAAATTGCCGTTTCAGTAATCGTATCGTCGTGGGAACAGACCGCCAGCCCCACATAAACTGGATTTTCCAGAGCGACCGAGACGGCTCCGGCCGGCAGAAACACCTTCCCGTCTTCGGATACGCTAAGAGAAAATACCTCTCCGTGCCGTTCGAGGCGGACGAACGCCGGAGCAAAGATCGGGGATTGTATTTCCTCGGTTTGGCCGCCTTTGTTTTTACGAAATTGCAGGCAGGTCAAACCGTCGCCGTGGACTATCGCATCGACGTATGACGAATCCTCGGCCAGGTCCTGGCGAATCATCCAGCCGGCCTTTCTGTGTGCGTTTTTACCCTCGCCTAGCCAGCGGATTTTCGCCGTCAAACTCAAATCCCCCGAAACCTTCTTCCACAGGTACTGAAATGCGTCTTTTTCTCCCCACATATTCTCGCCGCCGCCGGTTATCCGGTATTCGTTGCTTTCTCGAACGAATTTCGCCGCCCCGCCGTGCCTTGTCTGCCCGACGTCTGAATTACTATTGAATATCCCCGAAGACTGAGCGCTCGTATGACAGCTCGTGAGGAAAACCGCTGAAAAAGTCATGAGCAGTACGTACAATCTAATCCTTGAAAATCTCCCGACGAAACCTGATGGACAATTCATAATTCTCATTGCTATATCCTTTGCTCGGTGCCTGTTATCTTGTCCTTATTAATCACAGTAGTGATACGAAAGCATTTTACAGTTCTATTCGTATTTATCAAGGTTGTAACAAGCCCCTTGTTGTCAGAAGGAAGAGGGGCGATGGCTGCAGGGGCTAAGATGCGCAATTTCATTTTCAGAAAGACATCACTCGTTTTAACGAACTTGTGAAAAATCCGAAGACTATGTGAGCGAAAAGCTTTGATTTTAACAGGTCGATATGATATTCTATCAGGAAGGAGGTTCAGCAGACTCACAAAAGCTCACTGCTGATGCAAAGCGTTAGGTTTCAATAGGACAAGAAAGAAATGTCATTGAAATCAACATCACGTTTACGAAGGATTCTTCTCAAGGGAATACTTATTGTATTACTTGTTTGTGTGGTTGGAATAATCTTGCTTTCTCTTAGCATCGAACTGCATGTAAAAAAGATATGTAAAATGGCTACAGAAAAGTATCCCGGTGATAAAGTAGAAGCTTTGATGATGTCCGTGGAATCGAAAGAATATGGTTACAATGCACATCGTTACAAAGCGAACAATCAAGCTTTCTGGGCGTTAGCCCAACTCGGCGATAAACGTGCCTTGCCTTTTCTCAGGAACCTCTTGACAGGCGAACCATGCGACCATGAAACAAACCTTTGTCAGGGCGAAATTAAAGAGGCGATACAAAAAGTAGAAAGAGACCAATTCAACTTACCAAAATTTCTCTGGCGAGGTATTCTCAATTATTAGTTTCCCGCAAAATATGGATTAGCGGTTATTACAGTTCGCTTCAGATGTGTTTGTAGAGCAATACTAATTGTAATCAGTTCTTGTGCAACACTGTTATTCCCGCAACTGCTTTCGCAGGTGTGAACTTGTCCCTGCTAAAGCCGGGAGCGGAAATCCATCGCAGGAGCTTTTTGCTTGTTTTTTGTGGCGGTTTATGTTATAATTATACTTAGGATACAGGAGTATTGCAGGGAAAAGCAAATTTTAAGATACACTAATATTACAGGAATTATTACAGTGCCTCCAGAACGAACCCCAGGGCCGAAGGGTATTAGTAGAAAAGAAATAATCGACGGCGGCACATTAGCCCTCAATGCCACGGCACCGCCTGTAATTAGCACATCCGCAGCAAAAGATAAGGAAGGGACGAGCTGGTCAAAAGCCATAAAAAGGAGGCAGGCTTACACGAATGCCGCCGTTTTGACGGTTGCGGAGATATTTTTTGCGACGGATGATGATCAAGTCCATTCAGATGATATCCTTGCAATGAATGACTTGATAAGCAGTATTAAAACATTGCTTAAAAACGGCTTCGAATTAACGTTGCTCTGTATCGGCCAGGCGGATTATCGTGCCTCTTTTCAGTATAATAAGGATCTCGGAAAGAGACGGGCCCGGTCCGTCAAGGATCTAATCGACATCAGCATATCTCATAAAAATCTCACGGTTGAGTTCGATTCTATAGGCGAGTCAAAGGCTCTCCAGGCCAAGCATGGCAGGCTTCCTTCGCTAACGGAAATAATGAACGACCGAAAAGTTGTCGTAACAATTGATACTGAAGAATTCATCCCTCCGGTTACAATATCAGTAATGGGCAACTGGATTCACAACCTGACCATCGAATCGACTGAGATAAATAACGGCGGTAGGGTGGTGGCGGCACCTTCTTCGCCTTCTTCGATGGACGCAAAGCATGCGCGTGAACATCAGGGGCTTGAGCACGACCCGATTTTGCCGCTGGTTGTTATTAAGACCAATTACTATATCAAAAAAATAAATAATAAAGATGAAGCGTGCGTTGAATGTAAGGCCGTCCACCAGCTAACCAACAAAGTGCTTTTCGAAGCTTTTGCCCAGACGGACTCCAGCAAAATCATTAAAGAACAGGTCCACTACAATCCCAACAATCCGACGGTTAAACGAAAAGTCACGCCGGGAGTACCGGTCCCCCAGGGCCACGTAACGGAAGAAAGAACCGTCACTGGAGTCAATATGAGGGGTCTGTTGTTGTCTGATCCGATATATGTCCAGTTAAAAGGCAGTTATAAAAATATTACAGAACGCATCAAAGCCATATTGGCCATGGAAGAGAAAAATAAGTAAGACGTCCCCCGATTTATCGCGTCCCCCGATTTATGCGCGGTCAATAATCGGCAGATAGAAGTGTCAGTGTTGATGTTGGATGTGATTTTTTGCCTGTTACGGGCTGCGGAGCAAGGTTGGGGCCAAATATCAATAAATTGCATGAAGTTGCATTAAATAGAAAATAATGCTGTCGGTTTGAGCTTTCATAAGGATTCCCATAAATTCTTCGATCATCATCCATCTGTCTTTCCTGCCATAATGCCAATATCTGGTTATGTGAATGTGAACATCCCGTCATAAGCATCAGCACTATAAGACAAAGGATTATATGGATTGTAATTGTCGAAATCTTCATCACATCTCCTGCCTGGAATTTCATGCAGATTAAGCTCCGCTTTTAATATCGGCTATTTCCGTAGTCAATATAACTAAATCAACTTTGCAGTAATGAATAAATCGCGATGAGTTGAATTAGAAAATGAGATTGTTGCTAATAGAAACGGATATTTTAGGGCTTATTCAATATTCGTCCATTGTGGTAACTACTTATATTTTGAAAGAAAACAGCCCCCGACGGAAGGAAGATGATGTAATATGACAGCAAGGGCTTGAATTATGCAGCAATAATTACACTTTACTCGATTTAGTAACGAAACGTCTATTGTGGTGATTACGTATTTTTAAATAAAAAATTCAGGCCGGATTGAGGGCCTGCACGATTATTAGACCTATCAATACTCCGGCTATTTCTAATATAAGACATGATGGTTTCAGGTATATGGCAAGTAAGTCTTCTGTGTGTAGGTATTTACAAGGCCCATTAATCTCCTGCCCGGGCGGATGCCTCAGGTTTTGTCCTTCGAAGTCCTTTCGTTTATTCTCTTGGATCGAGATATCCGATGACAATAAAATCTTTTACCATGAAAGAGCCATCCTGATTCTTAAAATCCAGTAGAGGTGAATTCAAAGGAATCAAATTCTTCGTGACGTATGAATATGGAAACCTTCTTCCTGCCAGCATCAACTTAATATAATTGGCAGGTACGATCATACAGCCAATCCCATACTTCAATGGAAAACGGTTGATAGAATTGGTTATTTTCATAATGTCTAGTTCGAGACGTGGCTGCTTACCCTTTTCAATTTCTATTAAAGTCATTGGTCTTGTAGGCAAAAGTATGTCTACTGAGAACTGATTTTCAGGCACCATTGTCCGGAAATCCTGTTCGACGTTAGGTCCAAACCGGGTAATCAACCGTTTGAACAATTGCTTGTCAAATTGAATAACTTCCCTCGCAAGCGGGGTCCCGTTTTGCTCAAAAAATATGTCTTCTGGAATTTCTTCGATACAGGTGACGACTTGTGTAACCCATTCATGTTGTAAACAGCGGTAGGAAAATACTTCTTTAATTTTCATAAGCGGTGACTTCCCCTTCTGGGCAGAGAATTGCAATCTCCGCCATCTCTCCAACAAATGCTACATATGTCCACAGCAGCAGGCCAATCCGGGTGTACAGGCTTAATTCCTTTTTGAGCAAATAGGTCGTATGGTTTGCTTTGGATTGTACCAAATGCAACGACTTTGCGCTTTAAATTGACCTTTACAGAAAATCGAACAGGCATTCCTATATAGAGTCTGTGTCTTATGTTGTACCATCTTATGCCACGCTCACCCCCGCGAAGATCACAGTAACCCTTATCAGGACACTGGCGGAGTCTTTCAAGATCACCATGATGCCAACAGAATTCTGGCTTGATCCGTCTGGCAACTTTTTTGAAGCTGGACAGATTTGGGTTTCTTCGTTTATGTTTTTCTATTAGTGGCAAGACATCGATATATTCAGCACGCCACATTTCGGCCAGACTATAGTCCGGATTTAGGATTACTAAAACAACATAATCAAAATGATGTTTTGAAAATGAACTCAGTCGACCCAAATCACTTGGCAAGCCCATTGTTTCACTACGTCTTGTTTTAATTTGAACTTGTCGACCCTGCTGATCTATAGCATCGAATCCCTTGGCTTTTGGGTCGGCGCACAGACGTAGCTTGAGATGATAACAGGCATATATTTCTCCTACCTCTGCCGTTATACCTGTTTTTCGTATTCCTCCTATAGCATCCTCATAGGCAAGAGATGCTTTTATTACTTGTTTCATCTTAATTAGTATCTCTTCAGTAATTGGAATTGTTCTAATTTCAAGGGTAGGTCCGTCATCCACTCCTGTTCTGAGTAGATTCAACACCTCCTGACGTACATCCTCAAGCTTCAAGCCAAGATTCATAAGGACCTGAGCGGCTATTTCTTTGCTCTCCCGTAGTAAACCCAACAGGATATGCTCTGTCCCCACATATTTATGGTTAAGCGAACGGGCCTCTTCAATCGCATACTCAATTACCTTCTTGGCTCCTGGCATCGGTGGGAGTTTGCCCATCGTAACCATATCCGATTTGCTCTTGACCAGCTTTTTCACTTCAAGCCGCAGCTTCTTTATATCAACATCCAGATTTTTCAGAACCGTAGCCCCCACTCCGCTGCCTTCTTTAACCAGTCCGAGAAGGATATGTTCGGTCCCTACGTATTCGTGGTTTAATAGCTGTGCCTCCTGGTTAGCCAGCGCCATAACCTTACGTGCACGGTCTGTAAAACGCTCAAACATATTTCACCCCAAAGCTATTTCCAGTAAAGAATTAACATTTCCTTTGTCTCATTGGCGCTTAAGCGCCAACTTAGTACGTTGGAATTTCAGTGATACTTACTTAATTACCACCAATGTCTACGCCCCTAACTCACGAATAATTGAGTACGGACGACATATTCTGTCAAAGCCATTACTAACGACCACATATTCAGGATGCCTATTTTCGTATGTCGAAGCTAACCAGTTATTTTTTGCCCATTGTACGATAGTCCTGCGATTCAAGTCTATTGTGGTAAATACGTATTTTTTACTTAAAATGATTCAGGACGAATAAGTCTCCTGTTTGCAGGTACTTATGATGCCCATTAATTTCCTGCTTGGGCGGACGTCTCAAGTTCTGTCCTTTAAAGTCATCTGAAATTGAGACGTGATGGCCGAAAAGGCTGACATTTTGCTAATTTTCTGATATCCTGTGTTCCGGCGGCTATTTGAAGTAAATAGGCAGCAAGGAATAAAGATTTAACGGTATCGGTAAAATGGCAAGGAAATTCACGCTGACATCGAGAAGCGCGGCGGGGCGGATAGACTTCGCGGCCGATCTTAACGAGGAACAACTGGCGGTCGCGACCGCTCCGGCCGGGCCCATGCTGGTCGTAGCCGGTGCCGGCAGCGGCAAGACGCGGGCACTTACGTACCGCCTGGCCTGGCTTGTTAATAATGGGGTGGACCCCTCCCGGATCATGCTCGTGACCTTTACCAATCGGGCGGCCCGCGAGATGCTCAGCCGGGTGGAAGTGCTTGTTAAACAAAAGACGAAGGACATCTGGGGCGGAACCTTCCACCATATCGCCAATCGGATACTTCGCCGACACGGCAAGATACTGGATATCTCTCCGGATTTTACCATCCTGGACAGAGAAGATTCGAAGGACCTGATTTCTTCCTGCGTTCAGGAGGCGGGAGTTGACATCCGGCAGCGGCGGTTTCCGCAAAAGTCGGTTCTGGCCGCCATTTCCAGCTTCATTCAGAACACGCTCGAACCGCTGGAGGATGTGCTGGCATCACGCTACCCGATGTTCGTTCGAGAGGCCGGCCAAATCGAAAAAGTGCTGATGCTCTATACAGCCCGGAAGAGGGAAAGACAACTGCTGGACTTCGACGATCTGCTCAGCCTCTGGCTGCGGCTTCTGACCGAGCACGAGCAGGTACGCACGGCCCTTGCCGGCCAGTTCCAGCACATTCTCGTGGATGAGTATCAGGATACGAACGCCATCCAGGGAGAGATCGTCGACCTGCTGGCCTCCGGGCATCGCAGCCTTACCGTCGTGGGTGACGATTCGCAGTCCATTTACAGTTTTCGCGGCGGGACTTTCGAAAATATCATCACTTTCAAAGATCGCTATCCGGACGTCAGGGAATATCGTCTTGAGACAAATTATCGTTCCATCTCTGAGATCCTCGCTCTGGCCAACGCCAGCATCGCGTTCAACAGCCGCCGGCTTGACAAGACGCTGAGGGCGAAAAGGCCCTCCGGCCTCAAGCCCGCCATCGTGCCCGCGCAGGACCACTACGTCCAGGCTCGATTCATCGCCGAGTACGTGCTCCACCTGCTCGATGAAGGCCGGAGCCTGAACGATATCGCCGTGCTGTATCGGAGTCACTGGCATTCTCTCGAAATACAACTGGAGTTCCAGCGCCGCAACATTCCGTTTCACGTTCGGGGCGGACTGCGATTCTTCGAGCAGGCTCACATGAAAGATGTAATATGTTATATGCGGATACTCCAGAACCCGCACGATGAACTGGCCTGGCTGAGGCTGCTGAAAATGCTTCCGCGAGTCGGCAGCGCACTTTCCGGCCGGATATGGCGCCATATCAGCAGCGAGGATGAGACATTCAAGCTCGTTTGCGAGCCGGAGACGGCCGGCCTGCTTCCCGCCGGAGCCAGACCCTTCTACGCGGAATTTGTCAAACTCATCAGCGAACTGGTAAAGCTCGATTCTCCCGCGGAGGTTATCGATATCGTGCTGGAGCGATGCTACGATGACTACCTTCTTTCGCACTATGACGGAGCAGAGCTTCGCAGGCAGGATATTCGCGCTCTTGCTAATTTCGCCGCACAGTACAATACCGTCGAGGCCTTCCTGGCCGACGTGGCGCTGGCGGGGGAATTCTCCGGCGAAACCGTGGTGACCGGGCCGACCGAACAGGAATTCGTCATACTCAGCACCGTTCATCAGGCCAAGGGGCTGGAATGGCCCGTTGTTTTCATCCCCTGGCTGGCCGACGGCAGGTTCCCGACAGACCTGGCCATAAATACGCAGCGGGAGTTGGAGGAAGAAAGGCGGGTCTTCCACGTGGCGGTGACAAGAGCCAAAGACGAGCTGTACCTGGTCGTGCCGCAGCTTTACCGCAACCGCTCTCGCAGCCTGATTATGATGAAGCCCAGCCGCTTTTTGACGGAGGTCGCGCAGGACCTGACCGAACACATGGATCTGGAAGAGGGCCTGCCTCACTTGATAGCCGGCGAGGAAAAATAGCTCAAACTGATCGATTTTTGTCATCTCTTCATGTGCTCTGGGCAAGCTCCAAGTCCTTTGTTGCACTCGAGAACGTGTTTCGCGAAAAGGAAATCCTTACCCATTGTTATCCTGGGCACGGCGAAGAGTCTGCCCTGAGCTTGCCGAAGGGATATCGACGTTGCCGATGTCATAACAACGCATCGGTTGATTATGCTTCTTTGGCGTTGAGATTCTTCGCTCCACTGTGTTCCGCTCAGACGCTATCCTGAGTAAAACGAAGGAATGACAAATTTAGCGGATGGGGATGGCTTTTGCCTAAAACCGGTAACAGCCGCCGATCATGTAAACAGGGCCGCCGAAGTCGAAGCCGGAGTCTTCCTTGTTGTAATGGTACTGGACCTCGAACAGCAGATCGAAATTTGAATTGATCGGTACAGTCAGGCCGGCCGTGACAAAAGGAAAGAAACCTTCAGTTATCGTATCCGTGCCTTCTTCCAGGCCGGTTGATGTGTAGAACACTCCGGGAATGTACGGGTCTTCGTAGTTATCGGAATATTCGAATTCCCATGCGTCGAGGAACCAAAAGTATCCGATGCCCGCCCCGACGTATGGCTGGATACCGCTGCTGTCACCGAATGGATACAAACGGGCTGCCAGCCCGAGGTCGAGCAGCGAATAGCGATCCGTATACGACTCTTCGACCCAAATGTCGCCGTCGAAGCCTGCGTAATCGTCGTGAAGTACGCCGAGTGACGAGCCGCCGAAGGTTAGAGCAATGTCTAAGTGGTCGTTGCAGAATCGTTGGCTGGAGATCTCCAGCTCGAATCGGGCCCGCGTTGTTTTCTCGAAGTCGGTGGGGCTGTCGATAGTCTGGACGCCCACTTTGAATCCGATTCCCGGGCCGGTGTTTCCTGCTGTGCAATTAGTCGAGCAGAATAGCAGCACGACCACCGAGCATATCACGATTGTCAGAAGATTACCTGAAGCGGCGAGCCTGCCGGAAAGACTGCAATTTGAATTGGCTTTTTGTCTTTGCCGCCATCTGATGATAGATTCTGTCCGTGTCATTTTTAAGCCCCTTCAAAAAGTTTAAGAATATGAAAGGCTGTCGATTAAAGTGATTTTATTCTCTACTAATAATAGGCACGTAGAGGCGTTCAGGTAACGGGTCTTTTGCGGTTACACCGGCGTTTTTGACCTTCGGCTCGGCTCAGAGCCTGCCCTGATGAATTCGAAGGGGTGAAGAAAGGAGGGTATATTGTCTTTATGCCGAGCAGAGATGAGGTGCGAGCGGAGACGAGGCGTCACAGTGTGCCGAGTGGGTGATACGCAAACCTCCGGCTCGGAACTTACAACGCCTGGGCCGGTACGGCTATCATTGGCTCGTTCGTGCGGATTGTTGTGATTGGAAGGAGATTTTGGTATCATAGAAAGCGAAAGGTGAAAAAGTGCTTATAAGCATACGCAAAAAACGAGGATTTACGTTGATAGAATTGCTCGTAGTAATCTCCATTATTGCGCTGTTGATGGCGATAATGATGCCGGTGCTGAGAAAGGCCCGTGAGCAGGGCAAGGATGTTGTTTGCCGGAACAATTTGCGCCAAATCGGCATGGCTGCCAACTTTTACGCCGAGCAGTACGGTTTACTCATCCCTCGTTCGGCGGAATGGGGTGGAAATATAAAGCCGTGGTTCCAGCTTTTCATGCCTTTTTTGTCACAGAGACCGGTCGGCGACGATTACCGCAACGTCAAGATTTTTCGTTGTCCCAGCTATCCCGACAAAGAGCAAACCCTCTGCTTTGTTGTCAACGGCTGGGGCTATGACGGCGATAACGACTCGCGCATGCAGGGCAAGCCGACCAGGTTGACCGAATGTCCCCGCCCGGCGACAACCATCTATCTCGCCGACAACGAGGACGGGCCGTGGCGGACCATTATCAAAAAGGCAAGCGACCGGGATGTCACCCGGTGCGACGTGTTCCGTCCGAGCCATCTGCCGAATTCGGACAGCCAGGACATAACCGGGGGTAGGCGGGTCGCAAGGGCCCGGCATAAAAACGGCTGCAATGTTTTATTTCTCGACTGGCATGTAGGCTGGATGGCCGCCGAGGAGATGACCACTGCCATGTGGAACTATAATGAATAAATCCGAAAGTGCCGAACCGGAACGCCGGTTCAATAAATGTGAAAATTACACGTTGTTTTTGTAAGGATATTGTGACATGGCAAACTATAATGAAATTAAATACGGGCGGACGTTCATGGGCAGGTTGAAGTTCGGCGGCGATTTGCTTGAGGAGCTGTCCGCTGTTTGTGAGCAGAACGATATTCGCCTCGGCAGTATCGGGGCGCTCGGGGCCGTCCAAAAGGCGCGGATCGGGTTTTATAACCAGCAAGCCAGGGAATACGAATTTTTAGAGATAGACAAGCCCATGGAAATAACCAACCTCACTGGGAATGTATCGCTGCGCGATGGCAAGCCGATGGTCCACGCACATATCACTATCTGTGATTCGAAAGGAAATGCGTTCGGCGGCCATCTGGCTCCCGGTACGATTGTTTTCGCGTGCGAGTTCATCTTGCATTCATACGACGGCCCCGATTACGTTCGCGATTACGATGAAGATACCGGCCTGCCGTTATGGTCGATATGATCAAATATAATCTTACTCAAAACGATTGATTTACGTTTTCGTGCCGAGCCGAAGGCGAAGCATCCCGGCGGGTGACAATTATTTGTCGCGCCACATGTCTATGGTCATATCTTCGGCCCTGATGTATTCGGAGTGCCAGTCGAGAAATAAAACATTGCAGCCTTTTTTATGCCGCTCGCGAGCTACTCGCCGCCCGTCGTTTATATGGTGGCTGTCCGAATCCGGCAGATGAGTACGAATAAAAATATCACAGCGTATGATCTCCGGACTGTCTTCGCTCTCGATGATGGGACGCCAGTTGCCGTCTTCGTTGTCGGCCATATATATCGTATATGCCGGCCTCTTGAATGCGGAAAGTTTGGTGGGTCTTCCGACACTGGTTCCGGATTCATCGGTTCTGCTCGAAAAAGTCCAGTCGTTGAGAACGTAACAGACGGTCTGCAGGGAATTGGGAACGCCGTATAAACCGTTACCGATCCGGGGAAAGCTCTTGCAGCGGTAAATCTTGACGCTTTTGTAATCGCCCTGGTTGTGCTTTTGGCCCACGTAAGGCAAAAACTGCATGAACCAGATGGGATTATTACCGGTGGAACCGCGAGGGATCATCCATTCATAATCTCCGGCGTAAAGCGAGGCCGCTACGCCGATTTGTCTGAGATTGCTCAGGCACGTTGTGGCTTGTGCCTGTTTTTTGACCCTCTGTAACGCCGGCATCAATATCGACAGCAGCAAAGCAATGATTGCGATAACCACCAGCAGCTCTATCAGAGTAAATCCTCTTCTCTGCCGGATCATAATCAATCCTTCCTCATGCGATAAGTTATGATACCATTATACACCAGGCGTCTCTCTTGTGAAAAGTAAATTTTACATACTCTACCAAGCTGCACCGACACCTTTTTGTCTCAATGAGGTTGACAAGTTAGATTCCCGGCATTGATTAGTAGCCCAATCTGCCCCAGATGGCTTTCTGCATTTTCTGCAAATCAGCAAGTCCCTCGTCGGTAGTAGGCCTGAAGTTGTACGGCGGGTGCGCCATCTTGCCGGCTTGTATCGTCTCTGCCGCCCTGTACTTCCAGTAGTCGCTGTGGCCGTCGGCGAAAGCGACGTTTGTGCCATCCCCATGGCGGACAAACGGCGGATCCCACCAACTGGGCGTAGTGTAGTGAATCGCATAGCTGTCCGGACTGATCTGACCTTCATCAAGAAAAACGAGTCTATAAGCAGGAGCGGGCACAGTGATTTCCGATCTCTTCTTGACCATCAACACCGTCCTGCCCACTCTCACCCCCTTGTTACCTTCATACGTTCCGGTTGCATCAAAACAGCCGTTCATCCCATAAGCCGTGGAGTAAGTGCGCATCTCTCCGCGAACGCCGGTCGGGCACCGGTAAACCTTTTCGGCTTTGCAGTACGGAAACAGCGCTCCAGCCCGGATGGCTTTCTTTTGTACGTCGAGTGGTCGTTGCTCGCCCTGCGCAAAACCGGAGGCGCAGTCGTTGCCGACCCAGTACTGCTCGCCCTTGTGAGGGCCGGATGTGGGCACGGGAGCGTCGGGGGAACCGGAAGGATTCCAATAGGCTTCGCCGTTGACTATCCTGTCGTCGTTCTCATCAGCATACATCAGCCAGCCAAGAGTCAGCGTCTTTATATGGTTAAGGCAAACCGCACGTCTGCCCTGTTCCCTGGCCCGATTCAGCGTGGGCATGAGGATGGCCATCAATACCGCAATGATGGCGATCACTACCAGAAGCTCTATTAATGTAAAACCTTTTCGCCCGCCCATAATAGACCTCCTTAAAGTTTTATCTGAATCCGGTGCTGTATATTTGAGGCTCTATTGTACCATAACCAACCAGGTCAATGCAAATCATAAGCCACATTAAACTCCTGTATTCTGTTTTCTCCTTGCTTTTCCACAAAATTCTGCCCATAATATACCCGAATTTTTGATCAGTTGATTGAAGACCACCTAACGTGACTGAGCGGACAGAAATTTGATCAGATAAGGAGGGGATATATAATGCCTAAGAGCGAAGCGCACAAATTGATTGGAACAATAGCAGGAGGCGTTGGCGCAGCGGGATATGGTCTATATTGTCAGAATGACAGAGAGAACATTTGGCAGTTTGCGCTTGGCGGAGCAATAGGTGGATATACGACATCAAGGTTGGCAGATATCCTCGAACCTTCAAAAACACTTGGCCCAAACCACAGAGGTCTTTTTCACGGCATAGCTTTTAATGGCGCTGTATCAGTGCTGTCATATCACCCTTTGGAAAAATGGTTTCAATCATTGGTTGATGAAGCGAATGATTTTGATAACAGGGGCGAAAATCTCAGAGCGTTTTTGAACAAATTGATAGTTGGCTTTATGATTGGTACGCTCGGGGGCCATGCATCACATCTATTGGCGGATTTGGTTTTCTCTAAAAAAAGATTGCCTCTTTATAGCTTGATCAGGATAGTATATCCGTCAAATAGTGCAAGCTTTGTCCCTTATGTTGAGGACTGAACAAATAGCTGTGGGCAGGTAGGTAGAGACAAATCGATTTATAAATTACCGTTTGACAGAGCAGGCTGGATATGAAGATAACTTATGATCAACAAACTGATACGCTTCAGGTGGTTTTCACTGAAACTCCAGTGGCTGAAAGTGATGAGGATAAGCCTGTTATCATTCTGGACTACGATGCGTCCGGTAATTTAGTTTCTTTGGAAATACTGGACGCATCGCATCGAGCAATGGTTCCGACGCAGATCGAGTATAAGGTTGCTCTGGCATTAACTTAATCAACTTGATTGCCCGTGCTGAATAACACTTTATTTCATTCCTCCGGGCGGTAGAGAATGACGTACTTTTTTTTGATATTTTCCTGCATGTTGGCCGGCAGGCGGTTAAAATCAAGAAGCTGCACCTTAAAGGGTATGTCACTTTCGATAAATACCTCGTTGAGCTTCGGCAATTGCTTTTGGGCAGTTTTCTCATCGCAAAGAACTGCAAGGTCAAGATCGGACGATGTGCGATTAGACCCTTTAACACGTGAGCCGAACGCCCATACAGTCGCATCCGGCATATATTTTTTTAGCTGCTCTAAAATATAGCTCAAGTGACGGGCGGGAACTGCTATCTGTTCAGCTAATTGTTGTAAATCAGCAGGATTCACCTGTCATCCCTCGATAGAGAGTAACCACGTCTTGGTAGAAATCCTCGGCGATATCCAGTACCACTTCTGCTTTGTCGCCGGAATAATCATGTGATGTATCCTGCCGGAATCGCAGATAATTAAACCAGGTCTCGGGATTGCTAATCAAATTCCTTTGTGCCGCCAGACGAATAATCGACTTGGGACTGCCCGTTACCGCCTCTGCAAAACCCTCATCTTCAAGATGTTTTTTGCAGATTTTCCAGGCTACTTCCAGAGTATATTCAAACCGCTTGATTAGCGAATCCTGAACCGCCTCCTGCTCCAGAGGCGGCCGGCCGGCATTATTTTGATATGCTTCCAGCATCTCACCGAATCGCTGTATCGCATTCTTGAGTTGAGTATAATCCATAACAGAAACCTATATTATTATTTTAAACTTTCCAGCACATCGGCGCATCGCACGCAGATGTCGGGATATTGAGAATTGTCGCCGACGCTTGGCCAGTAGTTCCAGCAGCGCTGGCATTTTTCGTAGGAGCTTTTTTGTGCCGAGATGGTTGTCTCGCCTACGGCCTTTTGCAGCTTGACCTCACTGACGATGCACAGGGCGGTGAATTGTTCGAGCCCGAAGGCTTCGAGCGCCGCGGCATCCTCTTCGTCACAATTGATTGTCACGCACGCTTCCTGATTGCTCGCTATAATTTTTTCCTGCCTGAGACCTTCAAGGCTTCGCAGAACCTCGTCGCGAAGAGCCATGAGCTTTTCCCATCGGGGCTCGTCGCTCTTATAATCTATCGAATCATCGACCTTCGGCATCAGCGCCAGGTGCACCGATTCGGCATCGCCGGACTCCGAATGCATCGTAGCCAAGGCCTCTTCGGCGGTGTGTACCAAAATCGGGGCAATCATGCGAATCAGGGCGTCTAATATATTGTACATAGCGCTCTGGGCACTCCGGCGGGATCGGCTGTCGGCGGCGTCACAATACATGCGGTCCTTGAGAACGTCCATGTAAATACTGCTCATCTCGACCGTGCAGAAATTATAGATCAGTGAATAAACCCTGTGGAAGACGAAGCTGTCATAAGCCTCGGTGACATTCGCGATCAATTTGTGCAACTGCTGCATCGCCCATTTGTCGATCTCGAACATTTTATCGTAAGCGATGCTCATCTTGTCCGGCTCAAAATCGTCGATATTGCCGAGCATGTACCGCAGCGTATTTCTTATCTTTCTGTAGGCATCCTGCGTTCTGCCGATTATCTCGTCAGTGCAGCGGAAATCCTCCTGATAATTGACGCTGGAAACCCACAGCCGCAGGATGTCGGCTCCGTACTTGGCCACCTCATCCTGGGCGTTTACATAGTTGCCCAGCGACTTCGACTGCTTCATTCCCTTCTCATCGACGGTAAAGCCGTGCGTCAGGACGCTCTTGAAGGGCGGATTGCCCGTCGCTCCCAGTCCCGGCAGCAGCGACAGTTGGAACCAGCCCCGATGCTGGTCCGAGCCTTCGAGATACAAATCGACCGGCACCGTCCAGCCCTCTTCTTTCACGCAGACGCTGTACCAACTGCAGCCAGACTCGAACCAGACGTCGAATATGTTCTCTTCTTTCTGCAGCTCATCCAGCACGAATCCTTCAGGCAGCTCGAAATCGTCGCCCAAAATCTGCCGGGGCGAATCGGTAAACCAACTGTTCGAGCCGTGCTCGGAGATATATTTGGCCACGGTCAGCACCGATTCTTTTGTCAGCAGCGACTGGCCGTCGGTATTTGCAAAAACGGGAATCGGCAGCCCCCAGCTTCGCTGCCGGCTGATGCACCAGTCCGGTCGCGATTCGAGCATCCCGCCGATACGTTTCCGGCCCCAGGCGGGAATCCACTCGACTTCATTGATGCTGCTCATCGCCAAGTCACGAAGACTCTTTCCAAGGCGGGGCAGCTCTTTATCGACGCTGATAAACCACTGCTCGGTGGCGCGGAAGATGACGGGCCCTTTGCTCCGCCAGCAGTGCGGATAGCTGTGAGTAATCTCGCCCTGCGCGAAGAGAAGGCCTCTTTGCCGTAAATCGTTGTTGACGATGACATCCACCTCCAGCACGTTTCGCCCTCGCAGCCACTCCGGCACGGTTTGATCGTATCGTCCATCGTCCATCACCGGCGAATAAACAGCTAAGCTGTATTTCTGCCCTGACATGTAGTCTTCGACTCCGTGGCCCGGGGCGGTATGCACGAGCCCCGTACCGTCTTCGGTAGTGACGTAGTCGGCGAGGATTACCATAAAGGCGTCCTTGTCCGTCGGATTTTTCTCCACGAAAGGATGCCCGTATCGTAGGCCTTCGAGTTTGCTGCCTTTGACGGTTTTTTCGCCGAGGCTGTATTTCTCTTCCGCCAGCCCGCCTGCTGCGATGACCGCCTCGACCCGCTCGGTCGCTACGATTGAAACGAATTTCCTGCCGTCCTTCTCGTAACGGATCGCCGTATAATCCAGCCGGGGATGAACCGCCACGGCCAGATTCGCCGCCAGAGTCCAGGGAGTCGTCGTCCATATCATAAAGCAGACTGATGCGCCGGCCGCCTCATTTTGATTTACAAGAGCAAGCTCGGTCAATCGCTCGATACCTGCTTCGGCGACGGGGAAATTCACGAAGATGCTCGGCGAGGAAATATCCTTGTACTCCAGCTCCGCTTCGGCCAGAGCCGTCTCGCAACCGATGGACCAGTGAATCGGCTTGAGCTGCTTATAGACCAGCCCTTTGTCTACCATCTCGGCGAAGACTTCAAGAATCCCGCCCTCGTACGACGGTTTGAACGTAAGATACGGATTATCGAAATCGCCAAACACGCCCAACTCTTGGAACTGCCGACTCTGGACTTTGACGTATTTGCTCGCATATTTGTAGCAGAGCTTGCGGATATCCAGCTTGTTCATCTCGCGGACTTTCTCGCCAAGCTCGGTTAAGACCTTCGATTCGATGGGCAGGCCGTGGCAATCCCAGCCCGGCACGTAAGGCGCATCGAAGCCGGCCATCGTCTTGTATTTGACTACGAAATCCTTCAGGACCTTATTCGTGACGGTCCCCATGTGAATGTCGCCGTTAGCGTAAGGCGGGCCGTCGTGCAGAATATACAGCGGAGCACCGCTCCGCACCTCTCGTATTGTGCCGTAAATATTTTCCTTAGCCCATTTTTTCCGCATCTGCGGCTCGCGCTGGGTCAAATTGGCCTTCATGGCAAAGCCCGTCTTCGGCAGATTCAGAGTATCACGATACCCTTTGCTCTTCTTATCCGACATCTAAGATATCCTCAAATTAACAAATATAAACCAAATAGATTAAGCTTATCACTCACTTATGTCAAGGCCGCCGGCAATTTGATTTTACTTACTCCACGGCCTGTAAATTAAAAAAACCTTCCAAAGTTTGCTGCTCCGGAAGGCTTTTGAAACCTGACTCAATAGCTTTCTCAGGGCAGCTTCAATTTCTCCGCAATAATTATGATAATCGTAATGTTCTTGTTTTTATTCATAATATCCAAACCGCACAATGCTATTAAACTGTTACTAATAATCCATCCTGTAATAGTCGGCAAATATCAAGTATGTCATTATAGAAAAAACGGGCTTTTTCAACAACCCAAACATTACTTATCATTTCTCCGAAGGATTAAATCAAAAAAGGCATTCCGGCGTAAATTCACGGCGGCCAGATAGTTAAAAAACTACGCCTGGAGGGATTCGGACCCCCAACCTTCGGTTCCGTAGACCGACGCAGGACACAAGCAAAGTTATTGAAAATAAAGAGCTTACAAAAAACGAGAAAAACGACTTTGCCGTTTACTTGGCCATTTTGCTGGCAAAAGAGCCGGAACTGCAAGCAGTTATTGCAGCTTGGCCGAGCTTGCCGGACCGGGTGAAACGACAGATC
>Ga0180434_10000059_pt1 | contig 146230 bp, 100 predicted proteins | sample SS_ome_7_FD_132453 | JGI IMG/M metagenome (GOLD analysis project Ga0180434, IMG submission 132453) | Hypersaline lake sediment archaeal communities from the Salton Sea, California, USA - SS_1_D_2 metaG | ecosystem: Environmental > Aquatic > Non-marine Saline and Alkaline > Hypersaline >... | reverse complement strand
GCACCGTCACCACAAGCGACTCGTCCGACGCAAGCGAATAAGGACCACCGCCGCTTTGGATCGAGTAGTCGTCGCAGGCCTCGCTAACGGTGCCCACAAGTGCGCTGCACCCGTTGTTCTTGATCGTGAACGTGTCGTCGGACCAGCCGCCGATGTCCACCGTCCCGAAATCCAAGGTCGCGGGCGAGACGCTACAGGCGATCAAATCTCCAACGCCCGTGCACGACACATCGGAACAGGCCGCATCCCCCGTCTCTATAGCGCACTCGCGAATGCCGCACGCCGTTGGCTCGAAGCGCACCGTAACGACAAGCGACTCTCCCGCCGCCAAGGAGTAAGGACCGCCGCCGCTTTGGATCGAGTAGTCGTCGCAGGCCTCGCTCACGGTGCCCACCAGAGCGTTGCACCCGTTGTTCTTGATCGTGAACGTGTCGTCGGACCAGCCGCCGATGTCCACCGTCCCGAAATCCAAGGTCGCGGGCGAGACGCTACAGGCGATCAAATCCCCAACGCCCGTGCACGACACATCGGAACAGGCCGCATCCCCCGTCTCTATCACGCACTCGCGAATGCCGCACGCCGTTGGCTCAAAGCGCACCGTAACGACAAGCGACTCGCCCACCGCCAGGGAGTACGGCCCGCCCCCGGAGATTATCGAGTAGTCGTCGCAGGCCTCGCTAACGGTGCCCACGAGAGCGCTGCACCCGTTGTTCTTTATGACGAAAGTCGTATCCGCCCAGTCGCCGAAGAACAGAGGGCCGAAGTCCAAGGTCGTGGGCGAGACGTCGCAGGCGACGAGGGTGCCTTCCCCCGTGCAGGAGACATCCGCACACGCGTTGTCCCCCGTTTCGATGGTGCACGCCTTTACCCCGCAGGAAGTCGGCGTAAACCGTACCGTCACGTCGAGGGACTGTCCCTCGGTGAGAGCGTACGGCCCGCCCCCGGCCGTTATCTCGAAGTCGTCGCAGGACTCGCTCACCGTTCCGCTTATCGGGTCGCAAAGCGTGTTCGTTATCGTGAAGGTCCGGTCCAGGCTCGTACCGATGTCCACCGGGCCGAAGTCGAGATCGGTCGGTGAAACGCCGCATTCGACCCCCCCGCCCCTGCCGGAGCAGGAGACGTCTGAGCAAGCTTCATTGCCGGTTTCGATTACGCAGGCCTTGGTGCCGCATGAAACGGGAGAGAAGCGCACGGTTACATCACGTGCCTCTCCCGGCTCCAGTGAGTAGGCTCCGCCTCCCGAGACAAGCGAAAACTCCGGACACGTCTCGCCCACGGTTCCGGAGAGCGTGCCGCATCCCTGGTTGGTGATTGTGAATGTCCGCTCGTCGCTGAGTCCGACGTCAACCGCCTCGAACGCCAAGCCGGCCGGTGAGATGTCGCACTTCACGAGATCTCCGCGCCCGCTGCACGGGACACCGCCGCACGCTTCACTCCCCGTCTCGATAACACACTCTCTTACCCCACACTCCGTCGGCTCAAAACGAACCGTGACCTCGTGGGACTCACCGGCGGCGAGGGAGTACTCCTCGCCGGAGACTATTGAAAAGTCGTCGCAGGACTCGCTCAGAGCGCCGCTGATATCGGCGCAGCCGCTGTTTGTTATGGTGAAAACTCGATTCAGGCCCGAGCCTATTTTCACGGCGCCGAAGCTCAGGCTGCTAGGCGAGATCTCGCAAACCGTGCCGCCCCCCTCTCCCGAGCAGGAAACGTTCGCGCAGGCCCCGAGCCCCGTCTCAATAACGGCGTTCTTTTCGCCGCACGAGGACGGCGCGAAGAGCACCGTCACCGTTACCGACTCCCCGGGCGCCAGCGAGTAGAATCCACCGCCGGAGGTCAGCGCATAGTCAACCGAGACCTCCCACACGTTGCCGGTCAAAACGGTGCACCCTCTATTGGCAAGGGTGAAAGTCTTGCTCAAGCCGGATCCGACGTCAACCATCCCGAAATCCAAAACGGCCGGCGAGACGTCGCAGTCCGCTCCGCCCGCGGCGCCGGTGCACGTCACGTCCGAGCAGTCATCGACCCCGGTCTCTATCAAGCACGTCTTCTCGCCGCAGGAAAGGGGCTCGAAACGCACCGTAACCGTCAGAGACTCCCCTCGGGCGAGAGAGAACGGCCCTTCGCCCGAGACCACGGAGAAATCATCGCAGGACTCGCTTATCTCCCCCGACAGAACGGCGGTGCCGTCATTGAAGACCTTGAAGACCTTCTCCTGACTTGAGCCGAGATCCAACGAGTCAAAGTTCAATATCGTCGGTGAGACGCTGCAATCGGTAATCTCTCCCCTGCCCGAACACGTGACGCGAGGGCACGCGTCGATACCCGTCTCGACGGAACACGTTCGGAGGCCCGTCGAGCTCGGGGAGAAGCGGACCGTGACTTCATGGGACTCCCCCGGGATGATGTTGAAGGACTCGCCTGAGACTATGGAGAAATCCGCGCAGGACTCCGTCACGGTGCCGCTTATCGTCGTACATCCGTTGTTGCTTATTGTGAACGTCGCGTCCTCGCTCGAGCCCACGTCAACCACGCCGAATCCGAGGTTGGACGGGGAGACGGAGCAGTCGATCAACTCGCCTGCTCCGGCGCAAGGAACGCGGGGACAAGCTTCGACGCCCGTCTCTAAAGTGCATGGGATGGCCCCGCAGAACATGGGAGCGAAGCGGACGGTCACGTTTTGCGACTGACCCGGGCCGAGCGTGTATGGCCCGCCTCCGACGACGATGGAATAGTCGTCGCAGGATTCGCTGATTGCCCCGGAAAGCGTGGTGGAGCCGTTATTGGTGACGGTGAGACTCAAGTCGGCGCTTGAGCCGACGTCCACCGAACCGAAGTCCAGGCTCGAGGGCGAGACTTCACAGTCGGTCGCCCAGCCTTCGCCTTCGCAGTCTATGGATGCGCAGTCGGTGCCGGCCAACCCCGTTTGCACCGTACAGGTCCGCGCTCCGGTTGAAGAGGGCGAGAAACGGACCGTCACGACCAACGACAGCCCCCGGCCCAAGGTGAACGGACCGCCGCCCGAGACGATCGTGAAATCGTCGCATGATTCGCTTATCTCACCGGAGAGAGAATTGCACCCCGTATTCGTAATCGTGAACGAATCTTCCACGCTTGTCCCCACTTCGACGGCGCCGAAGTCGAGAGCCTCGGGCGCAAGCATGCAGCCGGTCCCGGCGCCCACACCGGTACACTCAACGTCGGAACAAGCTTCGTCGCCGGTCTCGATCGTGCATGCGAAGGTCCCGCACGAAACGGGCCCGAATCTCACCTTGACAGTTCTCGACCCGCCGGGGCCGAGCGAATAGGAGCCGCCGCCCGAGACGATGGAATAGTGGTCGCATGACTCGCCTATCTCACCGGAAAGGGTGACGGACCCGTTGTTCTCGATGGTGAAGCTCATATCGGCGGCCGAGCCGCGATCCACCGTGCCGAAGTCCAGGGCGGTAGGCGAGACCGAGCAGTCGGTCAGCGACCCCACGCCCTGACAGGAGATTGAAGCGCAAGGCGTTCCGGTCAGTCCCGTCTCCACCGCGCACGTCTTCGTGCCGGAAGACGTCGGCGAAAAGCGCACAGTAACCTCGACGTCCTCGCCCGGCTCAAGCGAGTAGGGCCCGCCTCCCGCAACGATGGAGAACTCCTCACAAGACTCACCGATAGCACCGACCAAAGTAACACAGCCGGTATTCGTGAGAGTGAAGGACCTGTCCTCAGAAGAGCCCACCGCTACCGTGCCGAAGCCCAGGGAGGCCGGAGTAACGTCGCAGTCCGTTCCCCCTCCCTCGCCTGAGCATTCGAGGTCTGCGCACGTCTCGTTGCCGGTCTCTATTGCGCAGGAACGGATCCCGCACGAAGTGGGAGTGAATCTGATTGTCACTTTCAGAGATTGCCCCGAGCTCAGGGAGTAAGCACCGCCGCCCGAGACGATCGTGAAATCCTCGCACTCTCCCGACCCCGACTTGTTCACCGCACCCGACAGATCGCCCGCCCCGTTATTGGTGATAGTGAACTCGGCGTCGGCGCTCGATCCGATATCCACGGGGCCGAAGTTCAAGGCGCTCGGCGAAACAGCGCACTCGGACACGGAACCCCGCCCTTCACAAGAAACCGCCGAGCACGGCGTCCCGACAAGCCCCGTCTCCACCGAGCAACTGTGCACGCCTTCGGATTCCGGGGCGAATCTCACCGTGACCGAGATCATCTCGCCCGGGGCCATGACGTACGGGCCGGCCCCGGAGACAATGGAGTAGTGATCGCAGGACTCGGAGACCGTCCCGCTGAGATCGGTGCAGCCCGTGTTGGTCAAAGTGAAGGACAGTTCTGAGCTCGAGCCTACCTCGACGTCGCCGAAGCTCAAGCCCGCCGGAGATATTTCACAGCCGGCCCTGTCGGCGGCGCCCGTGCAGAAGACGTCCGGACAGCCCTCGGAGCCGACCAGTATGGTGCAGGTGTGAGTGCCGCAAGACAAGGGCTGGAATCGGACTTCCACCGTGTCCGACTCGCCCGCCCCAAGGGAGTAAGCCCCCCCGCCGGATACTATCGTGTAATGATCGCAGGCCTCGCTCACGGTTCCCACGAACGTCGTATCCGCATTATTGGTGATCGTGAATTCGAGATCGGAAGTCGAGCCGACATCGAGGCCGCCGAAGTCGAGGGCCGTTGGCTCTACCACGCAACCCGGCAAGGCCTCGGAAACCACGAACGAACAGGAGGCTACCTCCGACCGCCTCTCCTCGTCGTCTTCAGCCTGGACGAAAAAGACGTGAGATCCTACCGATACGTTCGTCAGCGTGCAGGCGTCGGCCGTAGTCCATGTCTCCGGGGTGTCGTCGTCCAGATCGTAGTAGTATCCCGCGACACGGCCGTCCGCGTCTCTCCCGCTCCACGCAAATATGGCGGGATCTCCGTACTCGACCCCGCCTGCCGGGCACCGGAGATCCTCCACCACGGGACTGAAGCTCTTCCCGTCATCCCCACATTGCAACGTACCCAGGATCACGAGCACGGCCAACGGCACGGCCGCAACCGCCTTCCGGAGATACCTCCTCGCCGTCATGGACAACACCTCCGCGTTGCGGACACGGTGCAGGAGCTCGAAGCCATTTTGAGCACGAACGGAACGATTGCCATAGGTCCCCGGAGGCCTTTCTCAACGCACAAGCCGGTCAGATAACCCCCCTGAAGCACGAGAGCCCGGGCGTCTGCCTTGTTCGGTGAAACCTCCGTCATCGACCCGGTCCCTCGGCGTCCGCCCCTTCGCCGACGGACCATCTCCCACGCCCAATCACCCACGACCCACCTCCGATTACCCGCGGCCGACGGCCTCACCCTTCCAATAGAACAAGACGATCTGTCATTATACACTAACCTACCGAATCCATTCGAATCGGATTGCCGCCGAGCAACTCGGCGTGTCTCGGGTGGCACGTGAGGATTATCACCTGCTTCTCCTCCGCGAATCCCCGAACCACATCGGCCGCCGCCCTTTGGCGATCGGGATCCATATCCACCAATGGGTCGTCGAGAAGGAGGAACCCTTCGGAGCCCTCCAGAAAATACCCGGCCATTGAAAGCCTCAGCGCAAGACCCAGCCCCACTTTCGTGCCCATGGACAGCGCCTCAAGAGGAACCTCGAGACCATCCGATCTTAAAGCGATGGGATCATCTCTGCCCTCAAGACCGACCTTCGTATAGCGGCCGACGGTCAAAGGAGCGACCACGGCTTGCATCCGCTTGACCCACGGGTCCATTGTTTGGTCGTCCATGGAGGATCTGACGGCGCGGAGGGTGTCGCGGATCTCGGAAACGGCGCCGGCCTCACGCAAGACGCGATCGAAGCGCTCCGCGGCGTCCCGCGCGCGCACCTCGATCTCCTCACGGGATTCCTGAGGCGCCCGGTTCTCCAGCTTAGCCCGGTCGATGCGGAGATCGGAGAGCTCGTCTTGCTCTAATCTCAGCGCTTTCTCCTTTCGCTCGAACTCTTTGATGAAAAAGGCCGCGTCCTTGAAAGCGTCGGGCAGGGGCTTGAGCTCATCAAGCTCTCCGGCGAGCTTCTTCAACTCTCCTCTCTTTTCAAGAAGGAGATCCAGCAGCTTGTCCGGCGACTCGTATTTCTTTTCCCATTCGCGGAGCTGCTCCTCCTTCGATTTTACTTCGGGCTCTTTCTGCGCGAGCTCCCCGCGGACCTCACCCCGTTCCCCGGCCACGGCCGCCAAAGAACGCGCGGTCTCATCGCCCCCCGCAGAGGCGGCGAGCTTCTCCAACACCTCGTAGTCACTTCCTTCGAGCGCCTCCCGCAACGAGGCCCTGAGCCGGTCGACGCTCCCCGCCCGCTCGGAATAGGCTTCGTAGAGAGCCTTGCATTCCGCGAGATCGGCGACGTCCAGTCGATCCAGCAGACGCCGGCGCTCTTCTGAAACACGCTCGTGATTTCTTTTGAGATCCTCAAAGTCCATCTCGCCCGATTTGACTTTCATGGTCCAGTCGGCGTGTCTTATTCCAATCTGGCCGCCCGCTGAGAATTCAACCGACTCCCCGGCCTCCATCTCGCGCGATCTTTCGTCTTCGAGGTCGGTCTTCACTTCGATCTTCAAAGGCTTCGCGGCCGCCATTGAGAGTACGATTCTCCCGGCTTCGAGGCTCGTCTTCAGGGTATCCGACTCATCCTCGAGCTTCTCTAGCGACTCGTAGTCCTTCTTTTCAATGACCTTCATCTCGGAGAGCGCCCTCTCGGCCTCATTCAGTTGATCTTTCTTCTTCTTCGCTCGTTTGAAGATCTCGATCTTCTTCCTGTTTGCCTCCAGCTCCTTGGCCTTGCCCAGCTCCCGATCCAGCTCCTCCGCCTTGAGCTTCAGTTTCTTAAAGCTCTCGCGCAGGATTTCGACTTCTTGCTCGAGCCTGGGCCATTTCCGGGAGAGTAGCTTGAGATCCGCCTCTTCCCTATCCGCAGCCTTCTTCTTGGCATCAAGCAGGGCCCTCCGCCTAGCGTCTTCCACGGCCTCTTTGTTGCTTCCGACGAATAACTCCAGCTCCTCCGTCCTCTTGGAGGTTTCGGCTATCCGCGCGTTTAGCTCGTCGAGATCCTCCTCGTATCTGAGCGCCTCATCCGCATCCCTGCGCAGCCGCTCCTTCTCGTAGTACGCATCGAGTATCCTGCCGACGCCTCGCTTGTAAGGGTTCTCTATCCCGCGGCCGCCCTCCGGCCGTTTGAGATCCGCATCCCATCGGGAGAAGTACTCGTCGTGCTCCCGCTCGACGGCGTTTTGCAGGCCGTCAACGGAAACGCCGTCGGTCTCGAAGACGGCCGTGCGCAAGATCGCAGCAAGGTCGTGAGAGGGCCCCGGATCTTCGCTCAGGCGCTTGAGCGTCGAGCTTAGGCCCGCTTGATGTGCGAAGAGCACGGAGTTGAAGGTGCCCTCCCTCACTCCCAAAAGACCCAGGAGCTTCTCCTGCACGCCCTCGGGCTCGGTGAGCACTCCTCCTCCGGGCAGCGTCAGCTTCGAACCCGAGGCCCGGCGGCCCCAGGTTTTGCTGAGACCGTAGTCCTCGCCGCGCGCCGTCATATCCAGATCGACGCGTATCGTGTCGCCGCCCGCCAGAGGCATAAAACGATCGATCTCTTTGTCGAAACGGCGCTTCATGTATTTCGTTGAGGTGAGCAAGACCATCCTCAAGGCATGGGCGACCGTGCTCTTGCCTGCTTCATTGGGCCCTGCTATGACGTTCAGCCCATCGCCGAAGGCAATCTCCAAGTCCGAAATTCCCGCGAACGGGTTCAGTCTCAGCTTGCGGACTATCATGACTTGGCCTTTCGGATGAAATCGTAGGCCATCTGCAGAGACAGAGGATTCTTCTGTTCGTCGGCCAGGGTACTCAGCAGCCTATGGGGAAAGGACCCCTCGGTGAACTCGCGGTCTATGTCCGCCCTTGTGATCTTCCTGTATAGCTCGGAGAGATCCGCTTCCAGGTAGAGCACTCGGCTCTTGATCTCCTCTATCACTGCCGCCCGCATATCATACGCCTCGCTCGCAGGTCGTCCCTTGAGCTTCAACTTGACGAGCTTGCTCTTCGCGCTCTCCTCATCGAATCGGGCTGTGAGGTCCTCCAGGTCCTTCTCCCCGGACACCTCTGCCTCGACGTTCAGAAACCGGTACTTCCCCGTTTTCAGTGACTCGAATCGGACGCGCTTGTTCTCATCGATCTCGATCAGCCAGGCGCGGCCCGGATGGCGGCAGTCGAACCCGTCTGGCTCCGGCGTTGAGGGAAAGAAAACGCGGCCCTCGGATCCCGATTCCCTGTCGGGGTACCTAATGTGTGTGTGCCCCATGAGCCACAGATCGACTCCGGAGTCCTCCAACTCCTCCATAGTCATCGGGTAGTAGTCATCGTTGAAGTCGGGCGAGAGCCCTTCCAGGCTCCCGTGAGCGATCCCGACGTGGAGTGGGGCTTCTGTGTTGTGAAGAAGTTCCGCCCGCCCCCCATCAACGTCTCCCGTGAGGAGCTCCCGGATCCAACCTATCGCGTTCGTTCTTGAATGCTTGGCCGTGCAAGGGGCCGCGTAGACGATCGCTCCAAGGTCGTACCGTCTCAGGTCGTAAGGCCTCGCTTCTTCGAGAAGCAGCGTGCGCTCGCCCATCGCCTCTCGGAACCAACGCCAGAGGTTCTCTTCGCCCCCATCGATCTCGTCTCTTTGCACGTAGTCGTGGTTCCCCGGCAGGACCAGCACCAGCTTTCCCTCGAATCGCTTCAGCGACTCGGCGGCCCTGACGACGTCCTTCTTCGCGACCCTACGACTGTCGAAGAGGTCGCCGGCGACGACAAAGAGGTCGCAATCGCGGGAGTTCGCCGTCTCCACCATGGCCGGCAGCGCGTCAAAACGGGCCTCTATGAGACTCTCCTGGACCTCGGGAGGGTATCCCCTGGTGAACTTCATGCCCAGGTGAAGGTCCGCCGTGTGAAATAGCTTAATACCCATCCGTCGGGATCTCCTTCGTTTGCCGCCGGACGAACGTGGTCTTGCATGAGGAACACCAAAGGATCGACTCCTCTGAGAGAGGAACACTCCCGGGTACCTCATTCAAGGTCTATTGAGCCCGCTCTCCGTTTCGCTCGAACGGGCACCCGTGTCGCAGGTCACGGACCGGACCGGACCGCCACACGGTCTTACAATACACACTCAAACCAAAGCCGTGCGTGAAACGCCAAGGCCCGGCTTCCCCCCTCGCGTCAAAATGGGACGTTCTCGTCTTCAGCGCGGAGAACCGGAGACGCTTACGAGATACCGAAGCTCGACCTTCCCCCTCACGTCAACATGGAACGTCGTCGTCCTCCGCTCGCAGAACCAGAGCCTCGGCTTCCTTGTATTCGGCATTCATGGCCCTTGTCTCAAGGTAGGTCATGAACACCCTCCCTACGGGAACGGTCCTCTTGAGAAGATAAGAGCTCTTGAACACGCTGTCTCTTTCGAAATCACAGAATGACTTGGCTACGTCGAGATTGAACGTGTAGGAGGCGAAGACACTCGGCGATTTCGTGCGGCCCGCCTCTATCTTCCCGGCCCTGTAAAGCGTGATCTCGTCCGTTTCCAGCAGGCCGAAGAGAGCCCTCAAAAAGGCGAGCCTATGAATAAGATACCGTCGCCTATTCTCCCTTGCGCCCGGCCCCTCGAAAACTCCCCTTGTTCTCGTGACCTTGGATCGGTACTCGACGAATCCCATCTCGGCCAGGACTATCTCCATTCCCTTCACCCACTCGCCCGAGTTGGGATTCAATACTATGTTCTCCGCCGTTCTTCTCTCTATCTCTTCCATCCCAACCAGAGTCATATACCTCACGAGATCGCCGGCGAGCGATTGTGGCCCCATGCGACTATCGAGGTTCAATCCCTCCCCACCGGCGATGAACTCGGACTCGGAGCGAAGCCAACCTCCGATCTCCTTCTCGACCGCCGCGACGGCGGATCGGGTCTCCTCCGCCTCCTCTTCGGAGACACTTATCACGAGCGGCGTCTGGAACTCCCATATGGCGGACCTCAGCGACTTGACCCGGTCCGAGTCCAATCGCGCCGAGTCCTTCGAGAACTGGTAGTTGACGACGTCTTCGGCTGGGACCTCCCAGCACTTTCCCTTGTGCTCGAACTTGGCAATGCGCCAGCGGAACATCGCGCAGTCATCGAAGAGCTTCTCGATGACGCCCGGAGTCCTGCGCGGATCAAGCAACCGGCAGGCATTGCCTTCGGCGAGGAGCTCGATATCTCCCGGAAGGAAATCCGAGTCCGGCGATCTTTTTTCGTCGTACTCGTGGATTGTGGACTGACTCATCTCGAATGCCCGGTAAACGTCCCGCGGGAACGCTCCCCGCCGGACCGCCTCCCCGAAGAGCCCGGCCGAGGCACGCCGGGCCATTTCGTGCCGCGCCCCGGGTCTCTCTTACCCGGAGCGCAGTGCCGCAGTGCCGGCGTTTTGTGCCGCGAGCCGGCCTCTCTCCCGCATGAGCGCAACTTCGGAGCGCCCGCTGGAAATCCTCTCCGGCTTGTGGTTTCTGCCGTTCAGGACTTCGGCCCGCGCCCGCAATGGGCCTCTTTGCCCCCGCCCCGAAGCCTAGCCGAGCTACCCCGCTGCTTCAAGGAACATGCTTGCAACGGATGAACTGCTGCAATAGACTGTGTCGAATCGTTGCGGAGGCGGCGTGAGCTTGAGGCGGCTCGAAGGACACCGGCTCCGACAATTAACCTCTAAGACTTTGTTATATAGTCACTTGGCGCCCCGGCGAGGAGGCGGAGGTATCCGGCGAAACGCCACGCGCCCCCGTTGCGTCATCCGACAAGGGAGAAGGGGCAATTGGAGGCCCTCAAGGCGGGAGAGACAAAGGGGACGGCTCAAATGGAGACGGGCGACCGCAGGCCCTGAGTGGAGGAAGGGCGGAGAGTCGCCCCGGAAGAGGACGGTAACCTCAAGCCCCGAGGCATCGGGGCTGCCATAGGAGAAAGGGCGACCGAGGCCCTGAAGATACAAAGAGCATCGGGATACCCAAATGGAGACGGGCGACCGCAGGCCCCTATTGGAGGAAGGGCGGGAAAAAGCCCTGGAACGAAAGGAGAGATTTACCATGAAGCAGTCGAATTCGGCGCGGTTCCTAACGATCATGGCGGTTTTCGCGGCGGCGGCGTTGCTCATCTCATCGTGCGCCAAGGAGCCGGAGATCATCCCGCGAAAGGTGCTATTCGGGAACCCGGAAAAGGCGGCCCCTCAGATCTCGCCCGACGGGGTCATGATGGCGTATCTGGCGCCCGTGGATGACGTCCTTAACGTGTGGGTCAAGACCATCGGCGAAGAGAACGACAGGCCGGTGACCAAAGACGACAACCGCGGAATCCGCCGCTATTTCTGGGCCGAGGACAGCGAGCACATCATGTACCTGCAGGACAAGGGCGGGAATGAGAACTGGCGGCTTTACGCGGTTAACCTCGAGACCGATGAGACCATGGACCTGACCCCTCACGACAACGTGCAGGTGAGAATAGTCGAGCACGACAAGCACTTCCCCAACGAGCTGCTTATCGCGATGAACCTCGAGAACCCGCAGGTGCACGACGTGTATCACCTCGACCTTACGACTTCCGAGCTTGAGATGGTCGCCAGAAACCCGGGCAACATCGTCGGGTGGATCGCGGATTCCGATTTCCGAATCAGCGCGGCGGTGGGCATGACTCCCGACGGCGGCTTCGACCTTATGTATAGGGCCGATGAAGAGGCCAGCTGGGACAGACTTCTAACCTGGGACAACGAGAACAGCCTGAGCAGCGATGCGGTCGGTTTCACCAAAGACAACAGCGCGATGTACCTGATCGACTCGCGCGGCGCCAACGCGGGCAGACTCGTCAAGATGGATATCCGAACCGGAGCCATCGAGGTCATCACCGAGGATCCCAAGTACGACGTAACACGCGTGATGATAAACCCGGACACCCGCTCAATCGAGGCGGTCGCGTTCCTCAAAGACCGGGTTGAGTGGAGAGTGCTGGACGAATCCCTTAAGGACGACTTCGACGCCGTCGCGGCCCTGGACAGCGGCGACTACATCGTCTACGACAGGGACAACGCCGACCAAACTTGGCTCGTCGGCTTCACCAAGGACGACGGCCCCGTGGCCTACTACGCCTTCGACCGGGAGGCGGGAACGGGGACCTTCCTCTTCAACCATATGCCTGAGCTGAACAACTACAAGCTGGCGGCCATGCAGCCCATCTCCTTCACCGCGCGCGACGGGCTTACCATTCACGGATACATCACCTTCCCCGCTGGGAAGAAGCGCGACCTGCCGATGGTCCTCAACGTTCACGGCGGCCCATGGGCACGGGATACCTGGGGTTATCATCCCGAGGCTCAGTGGCTCGCGAACCGCGGGTACGCCTGCCTCCAGATCAACTTCCGCGGCTCGACCGGCTACGGCAAGGAGTTCGTTAACGCCGGCGACAGGGAGTGGGGCGGAAAAATGCACAATGACTTGATCGACGCGGTCAACTGGGCCGTTGAGCAGGGCTACGCCGACCCCGAGAAGATCGCGATCTACGGCGGATCCTACGGCGGTTACGCGGCGCTGGTGGGCGCGACCTTCACTCCGGACGTTTTCTGCTGCGCCGTGGACATCGTCGGGCCGAGCAACCTGATTACCTGGTTCAACACGATTCCGCCGTACTGGGAAAACCTGAAGCCTCTGTTCCGCAAGCGCATCGGCGACCCCATGGCGGATCCGGAGTTCATGAGATCGAGATCGCCGCTTTTCAAGGCCGATCAGATCAAGATCCCGATGCTCATCGCGCAGGGCGCGAACGACCCGCGGGTACCCCAGGCGGAGTCGGAGCAGATAGTGGACGCGCTCAAAGAGAAGGGAATCGACTACGAGTACATGCTCTTCCCCGACGAGGGCCATGGGTTCGCCAAGCCCGATAACCGCCTGAAATTCTACGCGGCGGCGGAGGAGTTTCTCGCGAAGCACCTGGGCGGACGCTCGGAGCCCGCGCACGCCGGGGCGGCTCATTAAGGAACATCCGGCCAGAACAAGGCGTTCCATCAAAGCGTCGGCCTTGGATTTCCAAGGTCGACGCTTTGCGTTTCCAATCGCTCGGCACAGGCCGGCTCATCCGAAGATGACGATTCTCGATCCTTCGGAGCGGGGTGCTTCACTGCCGGTGGGCGCCCACGCTCGCCCGCGGGACCTACACCTCCCTGTCCAGACTTCTGTACTGGATCGCCTCGGCCACGTGGTGCGACCGGATGCCCTCGCAGCCGTCGAGATCGGCAATTGTCCTGGAGACGCGAAGGATCCTATGGTACGCCCGCGCGCTCAAAGAGAGCTTGACCATCGCGTGTTTCAGCAGCTTCTCCGCGGCGCCGTCCAATCGGCAGTATTCCGAAACGAGCCTCGCGGGCATCCGCGCGTTCGTCGAGACGCCTACGCCCTTCAGTCTCCGTCTCTGAATGCGCCGGGCTTCGGTCACCCTCTCTTTGACCGCTTTCGACGGCTCGCCCGAACCTTCGCCCGAGAGGTCCTCATGGCGCACGGCGGGCACCTCAACGTGCAAGTCTATCCTGTCCAGAAGCGGACCGCTCACTCGGTTTAGGTAGTGCCTGACCTGCAATGGGCTGCACGTGCACGCCCTTGTCGGATGCGTCGCATAACCGCAGCCGCATGGGTTCATCGCCGCGACCAACATGAAGCTCGCGGGATACTCTATTGAGGCCCCCGCCCTGACAATGCTCACGTGACCTTCCTCCAGGGGCTGCCTGAGCGCCTCGGTGACGTTTCTTCTGAACTCGGGCAGCTCGTCCAGGAACAGCACGCCGTTGTGCGCCAAGCTTATCTCCCCCGGCCTGGGGTACCTGCCCCCGCCTATGAGGCCGGCGTCGCTGACCGTGTGATGGGGCGCACGGAAGGGTCGTGTGGAAACTAGACCCGATCCCGCCGAGAGACGTCCCGCGACGCTGTGTATCTTCGTGGTCTCCAACGCCTCGTCCAGTTCCAGCGCGGGCAGGATCGTGGGAAGCCGCATTGCCAGCATGCTCTTCCCCGACCCGGGAGGACCTATCATGAGCATGTTGTGACCGCCGGCGGCCGCGACTTCGAGCGCCCTCTTGGCGTGCTCCTGCCCTCTCACGTCACTGAGATCATGAACATAGCAGGCCTCGGTAGCGAGCGCCGAGGTGTGATCTCCCCGCAAAGGGACTCCGCAGTCCGCGCCGCGAAGAAGCTCTACGACATCCTGCAAACTGCCAAAGGGGTAGACATCAAGACCCTTGACCAGAGCGGCCTCGGGCCCGTTGCCGGACGGCACTACGAAACCGAGCCGATCGGAGCGGGATACGGCGACGGCCATGGGAAGCACGCCCTTCACATCTCTAATTCGCCCGTCAAGAGAGAGCTCGCCCACGAAGGTCCAGGTCGAGAGAGGAATAGAGGGCACCATCTCCGATGAGGCCATGATACCGACCGCTATGGGAAGGTCGAACGAGGCCCCTTCCTTGCGCACGTCGGCCGGCGCGAGGTTCACGGTGACTCTTCTGGGAGGCAAACGGAAACCGCAGTTTCTTATCGCCGTGATTACCCTCTCCCTGCTCTCCTTGATCGCGGCATCCGGGAGGCCGACGAGGTTGAACGACGGAAGGCCCAGCCCCATGTCGACCTCTACGTCCACCATGAAGCCGTCCACGCCGGCCACCGAAGCGCTCTTCACCCTCGCAAGCAGGCCTCTATCACCTCCTTTTTCTCTCCCCCGCCAAACCGCGGATCCCACCGTAGAGGCGAACACGGCCCCAAAACCGGCCGCATCCCTCGCTAATGAGAGGCGGCCTTTTCCCTATTGATCCACCGGACATCTTCACAACCGCGAAGTGTCGCGGTACTAGGCCAGCAAAACCTGTTCCATCGGGAATGGGCTTATGAGGAAGAAAGCCAATGTGAAGGGATCGCCCGGATCAGGCGCATGTCGGATCCGTACCCGGGAGATGAAACGCGAGGCCGCGAGATGCCGGGTAGGCGTCGGCCCGCATCGCGGAGCACGGTCCGAGGCTCGCCGGCGGAGTCATAAGCCGGGGCGCTTGGGTGCCGCTAGGGGCGGACGACGTCCCAGCCGGGCCCGGGCGGCCCCTGGTTTACAATCTCGGGATGCCAAAGCGTGAGCTCTTCGCCGCCCTTTATGATGTGCGCGGCCGCCTCGAAGCCCTGCATGAAAGAATGGTCCATGTTTCCGACCTCATAGCGCCACCCTCCGAACCGGCCCCTGGAGAGAATCTTCTCGCTGTAAAGCTCGGGGAGGATTTTGTTCAGGACCGCATCCCTATTCTTGGTCGGCGTGGGGTATCCGTGTTCCACTCTGCGCGACCAAGTGTGCAGCACCCGGCCCTCGTCGTCTAGAATCCCGGACGAAATGAGACCGTCGATTGTGTCCCGGACGACGCTCGAGGCGTCCACGGGCTTCTCGGCCGACTCGGAAACCTCGCACATAAGCGACCAATGCATTTTGATGTCGTCGACGTTGTTGGGACTGTAGAAGCTGAAGTGCGTTACCCTGTAGAAGGGACAGTTGCTCTCGGGAAAGTACATCCAGCATTTCTTGTCAAGGACGGGCGGCCTGGTTCCTTTGAGCGCGACGCCCACGACGTGAACCGAGGAGTAGCTCAAGGCGGCGGCAGCATCGATCCAGTCCTTCCTTCCGGAGATCGCCGCCAGCCTGTCGAGCGGCATGGTCGAGATGAGCGCCCCATACCTGTGAACGGAGCCGTCCGACAAAGCAATCTCCCGCCTGCCGACGTCGAGGCCGACCATATCGCTGTCGGTAAGCACACGATCCTTGGGAAGAGAGCCGGCTACCGCCTTCCAGATAGCGCCGGTTCCGCCGTGTTTTGGAAAGCGGAAGGTATTGTTCGGCCCCCAATCGCAATCGTCCTTTTCCAGGGCCAGGTTGCGGGCCACCCTCACGGGGTCGGGCGCGGATACGCGGTCCGCTATCCACCCCGCGTCCAGTTTCGAGGGATGATAGCCCCAGACCTTGTAGTTGTAAGGACGCATGAATAAGTCGGCAACGCCCCGGCCGAATGTCCGCATTATGAAGTCATCGAAGTGTGCGAACTCATCGTCCCTGCGATCCAAAGCTGCCTCGATGAGCCCGGCGATGCAGTCCGCCCGCTCTTCCGGCGGCAGCCGGTGTATGTTGTTCTGGAACGGATAAGGCACCCAGGTATTCAGCAGACGAACCCAGCTCTCTCGCTCGTGTTCGAACCATCCCGAGGGCCCCAGCGCCTCATCCAGGACCTTAGTGAAGAGGTCGTAGTGAGAGAACGCGACATGCCCGCCGGTGTCCCACGTGAAGCCCTTGTCGTCCCTGTAGCTCCTGGCCAACCCCCCGACGTCGTCGCTGCGCTCGTACAACACCCAATCGCTGAAACCGGAGCCGTTCAACATATAGGCCGCGCCGAGACCCGCCGGGCCGCCGCCTATGATAATAACGGGGCCGTCTATGGACATCGACCTTCTCATACGGATGATCCCTCTCCCGAAGCGTCAACTCTCGCCTAGGGCAACAACCGGTCTTCAATCAAGTATCGGCCGGCAGGGCCCGATACACAAGCGCCGGCGCCCCGGCGACGAGCCGTGCCCGGCCGCGCGTCAAATGCGGGGCCGGTATCTCACGGTTTGCCGGAAAGCGCGAAAGGCCGATTTCAATAGCTTCCACCTCGCTATGGAGACGGTACCCGTTCTACGGAACTCCCATCGGACGGGCAGATTGTATATCCTGACCCCCGCCCGACAGAGCGCCCCGGATATGATCACGTTTGGAGCGAACAGATCCGGCGGCAAAGGCTCGATTGCCCGCTTCAGCAAAGAAGATCTAATCAACCTATACGGCACGTTGACGTCCTCGACGCCCTTTCCGCACAGCACCCTGACGGTGGCCCGCGAAAACCAACTTATGAGCCTGCGGGCCAAAGGCTGCGCCCGCAACGAACGGCACCCCAGCAGCGCGTCGTATTTCTCTCTCCTGCTCCATAGCTCCGGAAAGTAGGAGGCACTTATCTCATCATCGCTGTCGCACTGAAAAACCCAGTCGGCCAGCTCAACGGCCCTCGCGTACCCGGTCAGTATCGTTGGCCCATGGCCGCTGTTGGGTTTGTTTATGACCTCGACATCGGCGTTTTCGTCGAACCCGGCAAGGGCCTGCGCGGTATCGTCCGTTGATCCGTCATTCAGCACCATCAATCGGAAGCTGAGGTCTTCTTTGGAGAGCACTTCAAGCCAGGTCTCGACTACGCCGGCGATGCACTCGCCCTCGTTGTACGCGGGCATAACCAGCGCCAGGTCCAGGCGGCCGACCGCTTCCCCCACCGTCGGGTGTTCGCGTCCCCGAACACCTTCGTCGATCTTTCCCCCGCGCCTCGGCGAGTGGTAGTCGATATTCTGTTTCCGGCTCGGCATATTGTCGTCTGCGGCCCCTTCGCGGCTAGGCATGTCTTCGCCGCTGGGCTCCTCCATGCTCCGTACAGCGGGATCTCATGAGTCGTACCGGGCTCGCGATCTCAGTGCATCCCCGGATCCGAACCCGCGCGGCGGTTCCCCGGCCCGCTCCGGAGACTTGCGCTCAATAGAGCACTCTACACTGCCGGGGCGGCGGGAGCAACCGGCGGCCAAGGCGGGCGTGGCCCCTTCCGCCCGGTTCCGCATTGGTTCCGGGAGCGATAAGGCCGGAGAAAGAGCTTCGACAGAATCTCAGGCCCATCGCGGCCCAGTCGGAAGCCGGCGTATGATAGAATGCTAGGGGACGGGCGCGCTCCCCCCGCGCGCGTGCTCGAACCGGCGCGGCGGGTCGACCCCGGTCCCTGGAATCCAATAGGAGTAGCTGAGCTTGACCCCTAGAGAGCCGAACCTCAACCGCGAGAGGATCATACTTCTCTGCATATTGGTCCTCGCGCCTTTTCTGCTGACGCCTTGGGTCCACGGCGACGGGATTGGCTCCGTAGCGATGCTTCGATCCGCAGTGGTGGACCGCGACCTCGATTTGGCCGACGAGTTCGACTATCTGACAACTCACATAGAGGCCGACGCCGGAGGGTTGCCGGGAGCGCTTCTCGACAAGAGCGACCACACACCCGGGCTCGACCCCTTGGCCCACGACCCTTCGCCGGATCCGGTCACCGGGAGGGTCCCGTTCTTCTCCACCATCGGACCTCCAATCGTATGGGCTCCGGCGTACGCGGCGGCTCACGCCGCCATAAGTCTGGGGCGGGCGCTGGGCGCGGATTTCCGGAACGACGGCTACGGGGGGCTCTACTATCTCGCGATAGCGCTTACTTCGCTGGCATGTGGAATAGCCGGCTTGATTCTCGCCTTCAGACTTGCCCTTGTCTTCGCTCCGGCTAGGGAGGCAATGTGGGCCACCCTGTCAATAGCTTTGGCATCTCCGCTTCTTTACTATCTCTACCTGGCGCCCAGCTATTGCCATTCGATCACAACTTTGACCTCCGGAGGGTTCTTTCTGTACTGGTGGAAGAGCCGTGGGGCCACCGACTCCGGAGTCTGGTTCAAATGGGGACTGCTCGCGGGGTTGCTCTTCATAGTAAGGTGGAACGACGCGGTGCTTGCAGTTCCCCTGTTCGCCTCCGAGATCATCAAGTACGTCAGACCGAGCGCACCCACTCGGCATGAGAGGAGCGCCGAGCGTCTCGCACTGTGCCTCGTATCCGCCTTCGTGGGCTTTCTTCTCGTCGCTTCGGTACAGATCGCCGTTTGGCAGTACTTCCACGGGCGCCCCCTCGTACGCTACCCCCTCAGCGCAATTGGGTTCTGGTGGGAGGGGCTCTGGGGGACTTTCATCTCCTCCAGGCACGGTTTGTTCGTCTGGACCCCCATTACCGTCTTGGCCGTGATCGGTCTGTTTCGCCTCGTCGGAAGAAACAAGGAGCTTGGGTATGTCTCGATCGCCACTCTTGTTCTTCTTGCCGCATCAAACTGCACTATTTTCGATTGGTGGGGGGGCGCTTCCTTCGGCATGCGCAGGCTCATCAGCTCCACGCCGATCCTTGTTCTTGGCCTGGCGGTCTTCCTGGATGACACAAGACTCGCTCTCGCGCGCCGGAGACGGAATGGCCCGGGAGAAATCCCCGCCCGCGCTCTGCCTTGGCACGCGCGTCTTGTCGCGCCTGTGGTCTGTCTCGCCTTCTCGATCTGGAACGTGCTTCTATTGGCTCAATATGGTCTGGGGATGATAAGCCACGTAGACCCGGTGTCTTTTGGGACAATCGCCTCGAACCAGCCCGAGGTCGTAGAGCGAATCATACGGATACTGAAGGACCTTATTCCCTGAGCGCTTCCTCTTCCGCTCAGGAGGCCTTTCCCTTTGTTTCGTCTTTTTCGTGAAGCAAGGCCGGGCAGGCGCCCGCTCGTCGCCCATGCTCGCCGGCGCGGCTGTTCTCTTGGGACTTCCGCGCCGCGTTCCACGCGGAGAGCACTCCCGGGAGGGCGACAATGCGTGTAATCAGAATACGTTACCGGATAGGTTCGGCGAGTCCGCACAAGACAGGGAATATGGGAAGCACAAAGGCGCGCAATGCGGAGGGCGGGGCACATGAATTCGCGCCCCTTCTCGCGAGGGGGCGCGAGCGAGCGAAACGCAATGACAACCTGCTGTCAAAGCTCGCAGAACTCTAATCGCTTATAGTATAGCAGAGATCTCTCCAGCCGTCAACCTTCGGGGGTGTGTAGCGCTTTGCGGTTTTCCTCTCCTTGTGGTAGTGCGGGCGAAGGGGTTTTCGAAGCGACCCTTGCGCAGGAGCGAGCCGAGATCCACCGGAGCGAAGCGACGGTTAGCTCGGCGAAGCGGGCGCGGGGAGTAAGAAAACCCTTCGCCCGCCAACCTGAGAATGTGGGGCAAAGTGAACCACTACCACCTTCGGCGACTTGTAGCCTGGGAGTTTGCAGCCCACGTGGGTTTGTAGCCCGGCGTAGTACCACGGGATTGCGGCAGCGGCATTGCGTCGCCGGGAAGCAGCGCGGGTCCGTTCGGCCGGTTGATGCAAATCGCCGCACTGCGACCCGGATTGACCGGCCCGGTAGCCCATGATAAGTTTGAGGAACGCGGATTCTGCGACCTCGAGACCACGGCAGGCGAGAATCACTCGATAAGTGGGATCGGCGCATATGCGGTCGGGGCCGCCTCCGCCTCTCCGAGGACGAGAGACCGGACCGGCGGAGAGCGGAGCACGCGGTCCTTCAGGGGGTAATCCAACGGTGAGCATGATATCTTCTTTTCTCCTCTTGAGCCTCGCCTTCGGGGGCGGCGGTCGAGACCGGGGAGACGAGGGCTCGCCGCTACAACCTCTATCGGGTTGGGCTAAGGCGGCGTACGGCGTTCACTTCTCTGCCGATGATCTGCACGAGTATCTGAACGGCGGGGCGGCCAAGTACCTGGCCTACAATATCCAAGACCTCTATGTTCAAGAATATGAGCGGGTTGGCGACGGCTACCTCGCCGTGGTCGAGCTATACGTCATGGACTCACCACAGAACGCCTTCGGGGTCTATTCATGCGACAGCGGAGGAGCCCACCCGACCGGACTCGGCGAGGAGGCTTCCTTTGAGGGGGGGCTCCTGCAATTCTGGTCGGGGCGTGCCTACGTCCGTGCATACGCCAGGGATCCTTCTGCCGGGAAAGCCGATGCGATCCTCGAGCTTGGGGCGGCCCTGAGCAAAGCGCCTGCCTTCGAGGAAGTCGGAACGACTCAGGGGGGGCCGGGCTCTCAGGAAGCCAAGGGGTCCGAGGAGAAGGCCGAAAGGCGCAAAGCGACCCTGCCGGCGATCGTGACCTCTATGCCCGCCGACGGCCTGATCAGGGATAGCATATGCTTCTTTCACACGCGGGTATCTCTGAACAGCATCTACTACCTTTCGGAGAAGAACATACTGCAATTGAGTGAGCACACCGACGCGGTAAGCGCCGAGTACGAAACCCCCTCGGGCGGCACCGCCAGAGTCATCGCGGTGTGCTATCCGGAGGTCGGGGCCGCCGCGGTGGCCTACGAAGCGTTCTGCGATCTCTACATGGAAGCCTCCGAGGTGCGCAAACGGGACGGCGCCCTCGAGCGGTGGGTCCGGGCCGGTGACAGCGAGTGGCTCTACGCCGGGGTGGTCGGCGGAGTCCTTACGCTGGTGCTGGAAGTGGCGACGGAGACCGACGCGATCGATCTCGGCAGGACCGTGAGCAGGGCAACGGCCGGCTGCGGCGAAGAGGACTAGCGCCGCACGGAACAGTCGGCCTGCGGACCGCGGCCGGGAAGGAAAGGAACAGGGATATGACACACACAATCACCCGACGACACTTCGTGGCCGAGACGGCGCTCGGAACGCTGGCGCTGATACTCAGGGGCGCTTCTCCCGTCTGGGGGGCCGAGAAGCCGAAGACGAGGGTAGTGGTCGTAAGAGATCCGAAGGTGCTGACCGAGACCTTCGACGTCAAGGCCGACGTCATAGAGGGAATGCTCGACCTGGGAATGAGGGAGTTAACCGGAAAGAAGAAAACGAACGAATGCTGGAAGACGTTCTTCTCGCCGGATGACGTCATGGGCCTTAAGATAAACGTGATGATGACTCCGACGCATGACGAGCTGACCTCGGCGGTCGCCTCGCGCCTAAGGGGCATCGGGGTGAAGGACGAGAACATTCTCACCTGGGACAGGGGAAACGGCGGGATCGGCGTAAAGGGCGTCTCGGATCGCGGAGTGTACTTCGGTTTCACGAAGGAGAGCATAAGCAAAGTCGCGGCGGAGCGGGCCACGGCGTTGATCAACATGCCCGGACTCAAGAGCCACTGGCTGTCCGGGGTCGCGGTGGCCGTCAAGAACTGGGCGGGCGCCGTCACCGACATAAACGTGCCCGACGAGGGCGTGGCGTTCAAGATTCACGGCGACAGCTGCGCCGACGTCGGAATGCTGAACGCCCTGCCCCCCATAAAAGACAAGTGCAGACTCATTATCGTGGATGCCATGAGGCCTCTCTTCCACGGAGGCCCCCAGGTGAACCCCGCGTACGTATGGAACTACGGCGGCATCGTCCTGGGAACCGACCCGGTGGCCGTGGACACGGTCTGCCTCAAGATAATCCAGGGAAAGAGGAATGAGCACAAAGGCAAATCCTGGCCGATCAGTCCTCCGCCGAAGCACATAGCCGCGGCCGGTGAAAAGTACGGCCTCGGGACGAGCAAGGCGTCCGAAATCGAAGTGAAGTTGATCGGCGAGGAGGAGGGCGCGTTCATCTAGCTCCCGAGCGTCCTCTCGCCGAGCCTGCCGGCGACTAGTGTTTCTACTTGGGTGCTTCACTCATAACACAACCTGCCGCACCTCCGCCATCCTGATGGAAAAGGGCGGAAGCCGCCGTGTCCCGCCCCGCGTAGACATGGAAACCCGCAGAGCGTGACACCACCGATGGCTTCCGCCAATGCCCAATGCCCTTTCCCATTCCCATTCCGCCAATGCCCTCACGCTTGACGCCGGCGCTCAAGTGAGCTATACTCATGCTCGAGCTTAACCTTGATTGGTTGAAAGGCACAGCGTGATGTCGCGTCGAATCGTCTAGCCGCGGAAACGCTCGGGAAGAGGACCCGAACCGAAAGCCGTCCCGCCGTCTATTGCCTCTCGCGTTCGTCGACGTAGAGGCGACCCGCATGATCAAGGCTGCCGGACCCAAGGGAGGGATTCGCCGTGAAGGCCGACTTGCCGAATTTCCTATGCTGCCCGGAATGCAAGGGGTCGTTTCACATGGAGAATGTCGTTTCCGACGGGAACGAGATTGTCTCCGGCGCACTTCGGTGCCGGGGCTGCGGAGTGGAATATCCCATCTTTGACGGCGTGCCCGTCATCCTCAAAGACGCCCCGGAGACGCGCAGGACCAGAGATTCTTTTGAGCGACAGTGGACCTGGCACAAGGATGGGTACTTTGAGGACAATGTAATCTACGGCCAGCCGGAAGACGAAGAGCTGACCGATTTCAAGTCAGCGTTCGATCTTCACGATCTGAGACGCCTGTCCGGAAAGAGCATCCTCGACGCCGGCTGCGGATGCGGAAGACTAACGAAGAACATAGGAAGAGAGGCAAAGGACTCACAAGTAGTCGGTATCGACATTTCCGGTTCCGCGAAGGTCGCATACAACAGGTGCAGGGGGTTGGATAACGTACATGTTCTCCAATGTGATCTTACGAAACCACCGTTTCGGCCCGGCAGCTTCGACTACGTCTGGTGCGAGGGCGTAATCCACCATACTCCGAACAGCAAGCAAAGCTTCGCGAGGCTGAACGATCTGCTGTCAGCCGGAGGCATGCTGTACGTATGGGTGTATCCCAACTACAAGCGGAGCCCCTACAGACTTGCCAGGGACATTCTGTGGAAGCCTTACGTCATGCCCTGCAGGACCGTCTACTGCCTGTCGTGGGTGTTGTCGCTTCCGTTGTGCGCCGTTCTCAAGTGCCTCAGAACGGCGGGCATTGTCAAGAGAGACAGGAAGCTGAGAACGCTTGTGTTCCAATTCTTCGACAATCTCTCCCCGGAGTTTCAGCACCGTCATTCAAAGGAAGAAGTCCGGGACTGGTTCACTCTGCATAAGTACAGTGGGGTCAGAATAATCGGCGACATCGGCGCCGTAGGGAAGAAGGCCGCTGCCCCAGAGCGCCCGGAAGTCCGGCAGGGGTTCGAACCGTCGATCTGAGTAGCCCATCGAGAACGTGCGGTCGATTCGGTCCGAGCGGAGACGGAAGTCCGCCGCGTGCCGGCCATCATCCGCCCAGGCGTCAAAAGGCGGAGACTCCCGGCAAGCATCCCGTTGGGGTATTTGTTCGCTCTCGACGACAAGGCCGCTTGTATACCCGTTTCAATGCAGCGCGGATTGCCGCGGCTTGTTCCGTTCAGCTGAGCTCACGAAGAACTTGACGGCATCCTCTACCTTGCCGATATCGACTTGGGTCTCTTTGCACGGCCCCAATGGCCTCACGTTGGGGATGGCTAGCACCGGCATCAACGGGAACACGTCACGGACGCCGCTTACGAGATCCCGCTCGCACGCGATCCCTATGACGGCCCCGGGCTTGGACTCCGCGATTCTGCGTCTTGCCGCCTCGCCCCCGCCGGCGGTGAATATCTCACAGCCGTACTCCTCGGCGATCGCGTCTATCCTACGCTTCAAAACACTGGTCAGACATCGGGGTATCAGTATGAGGAGCTTGCCGCAGGGACGGCCTTCCCCCCCGGCTTTTATGAGGGCGTTACAGACTTGTATGAAAGACCCGCCCAGACGATCTCTGGAGACGCCGACCCGGCGCCCCACGGCGGACGCGAGTGAGAAAAGAAAGCTGAGCCCCCTGTTGAGCTTGAAAAGAGGGAGACCCAACCTGCGCTCGGCAACGGCGGAGACCGCTATGGAGGCGAACCACAGCACCATCGCGGAAAAGACGATCCAAAAGACGACTCTAACGGCAAGATAAAGGGAAGACGGGAGCGCCGACAACCTCGGCTCAACCATGTACCGGAGGAAAAGGGCCCCGAGCAGTACCATCGCGATTCCGATTCCGGCGCAAGCGAGGAAGATCCCCTTACCGGCTTTGACGGGGCGGGTGTCGGCCTCTCCGGTCCAATCGACCCACTCGTCCCCCAACCACCTGTCGCCGATCACCTTGCCTCCGTCGCGAGGCCGCGGCGTCACGGGCAAGTCTCGCACCTCCTCAACGGCCCTTGTCAAGCCGCGTGAATATCGCGTCCAGGACTCTGCGCTCCGCCTCGGGCAGGGGCCCTTCCAGAGTGCATCCGGATGCCTGGCGGTGGCCGCCTCCGCCCAGCTCTTTCGCCAGCGTTCCCACGTCGAACCCGGGTCTCGCCCTCAAGTTGACCTTGACGCTGCCGTTTTCGGTTTCGGTAAGGAACGCCACTATCCTGACACCGCTTATCGTTCTAACCTGCCTTATTATCTTCTCCGTCTCAAGCGGGATACCCCATGCCCCCGCCTCCAGCAGAGCTTCTTTCGTCAGGTGAGTCCAGGCCACGCCGTCATGGACCTGAACCTCTTTCAGGGCCAGGCCCATGGCCCTCACCAGACTTGCCGGGTCGGACTCGTAGAGCTTGTAGGCCGTCTCGTTCGGCTTAACGCCGAGATCCAGCAGGTGCGCCGTCACGCGGTGGGTGTTCGCCGTGGTGTTCGAGTAGCGAAATCCGCCCGTGTCGGAGACAATCGCGACGTACAAACAGAGCGCTGTGTCGTAGTCCGGGCGCGCCAGCCTTGTGACTATCTCGTAGACCTGCTCCCCGGTCGCCGACGCTACTGGATCTATGTAGTTGTACTTTCCCAAACCCTCCGTGTCTATGTGGTGATCTATGTTAACGACGACGGGGGCGCGCTTGACGAGCTCCGCGGTCCTGCCGACCCTCTCCCACTGGCCGCAATCCAGCACGACCCCCACGTCGGGGACTTCCTTTGCGTCCTCGGGAAAGACGATACCGTCGCTGCCGGGCAGAAAGGAGAACATCTCAGGCACGGGATCATCGTTGGCGATCACGACTTTCTTGCCGAGCGACTTCAAGGCGAGCATCAACCCGAGCTGGCTGCCTATCGAGTCTCCCTCCGGCCTTACGTGAGCGGTAAGCAGAAAGCTCTGTTTGGATCTGAACAGCTCGACTATGGCTTCAATATCTCTCAAGGCCGGACCTTTCCGGGTAGTGGGTCGGTTTACGGCTTACCTCTCTTGGATCGGGCCGGCGGTCAAGGTGGTTCCCTCGGGGCCACGCGTCCACTTCGCCGAGCTAACTGCGGCTTCGCCGCAGTGGATCTCGGCTCGTTCCCGCGAATCGGCCCTTACGGGAACCACCTTGACCGCACATACGAGGCCAAACGCGACGGGACGAAACCGACCCACTATCCCTTACCATAGCGCGGACTTCGCGATACACCCCGGCCCGCGCGATCTCTCAACCTTTCAAGCAGGCCAAGGGCCTCATCCGGGCGACCTTCAGTGATATGCCCGTCTGGTGCATGACTTCCACGACATCGGACACGTCCTTGTAAGCTCCGGGCGCCTCCTCGGCGACTCCGGCCAACGAGTGCCCCCTCACGAGTATCCCCCTTGCCTCCATTTCCCTGACAAGCTCACGGCCGACCCACCTGCGCTTTGCCTGCTGCCGCGACATCACCCGACCGGCCCCGTGGCAGGCCGAGCCGAAGGTCTCCTCCATGCCGCGCACGGTGCCTTTCAGAATGTAGGAGCTCGTGCCCATGGTTCCACCGACCAACACCGGCTGCCCGACGGACGCGTAGGCGCCCGGGATCTCCGGGTTGCCGGGCCCGAACGCGCGCGTTGCGCCTTTTCGGTGCACCACGAGCTTCTTTCCGTCGTGGGTCTCCAGCTTGCACGTATTGTGACCGACATCATACAGGGTCTTGATCTCTTCCGGAGAGGTGCCGAGGACCTTCTTCAAACACCCTCTAACCAGATGGGCGAGTATCTGCCTGTTGGCGAAGGCGCAGTTCATGGCGCCCTTGACCGCGGAGAAGTAGGCCTGGCCCTCGGGGCTCTTGAAAGGAGCACATACCAACTCACGTTCTCTGATCGGTATCTTGTACTTCTTGCTCGCCGCTTCCATGGTGTGCAGGTAGTCGGTGCCGATTTGATGTCCGAGGGCCCTGCTCCCACAGTGAATCGAAACCAGTATCCGGCCTTCGCTCAACCCGTACGCCCGAGCGGCCTCTTCGTCGTATATCTCATCTACGTACTGGATCTCCAGGTAATGATTGCCGGACCCGAGAGTGCCGAGCTGCTTGAACTGCCTTTGCTTGGCCTTTCGGCTGACGTGCTTGGGATCGGCGCCTTCTATGCACCCGTTTTCCTCTGTGAACTCCAGGTCCCGAGGAAAGCCGTAGCCCTTCTCCACGGCGTAACGGGCGCCCTCCACCAGGACCCTGTTCACGCCCTTCTCGTCGAGTTTCACTTCGCCGGTCTTGCCCATGCCGGCCGGGACGACGCGGAAGATCTCCTCGATCAGCTTGCGCTTGTTTGGCTCCGCGTCCTCCTTGTCCAGCGGCGTGATAAGAGTTCGCACCCCGCAATTGCAGTCAAAGCCTACGCCCGCCACACTCACCACTCCCGTTTCCGCGTCGAACGCGCCCACCCCGCCTATAGGAAAGCCGTAGCCCGGGTGTACGTCGCTCATGGCGAGGCTCGCCTTCTGTATGCCCGGCAGACAGGCGACGTTCTCTATCTGTTTGAGAGCGTCCCATTCCTTCTTGGGGGCCTCGCTGAGAAGCTGATCCACCGTCTGTCTGCTCGCGTAGAGCCGGCCGGGCACCAGCATGTCGCCGCGCTTAGGTATCTCCCAAATGTTCCGCGCGGTCTTCACAAGACCCGGTCTTTTGTCTCGCTCCTGCATCTTGATTTCACCTTCTTTTGTCATGCCGCGGATTATGAGCTTCCGTCGCGTCATGACGGCTGCCGCCCCCCCAGGGTGTCGGGGGCATCGCGGCGCTTCTCTTCTTGTGCTCTTCCGTTCAAACTCAATCAGGGCTTGAGCGGGCTTTTCGCGGGCCGCGCCGCCCGCCGGCCCAACCGGTCCTCCTGAGAGAACAACGGGCCCCGTCGACCCAGCCCCTGCGCGGCTCGGGATCACGCCTCACACAAGGCAATCTCACCGAGGCTGGCCGCCTCCGGCCCCGGCGGCCATTACACATCCAGCAGACACTGCACGAACCTGCGGCCTTCTTCCTCCCCCCACCTGAGTCCGGAGAACGTCGCGGCCTTGACTTCAATCTTCAGATCGTGCTTCTCGGGAGAGAGCTCCTCGCCCCAAGCAACCGCATTCAGAGTATAGAGCCCGTCCTTATCCTGTTCTATTCGAGCGTCGCACTCCGAGAACAACATGTTTTCGGTATCTCTCAAGAACAGGAGCTCATTGAGCCATGACACAAAAAGCGCGCCCAGGTCATGTCCTCTCACTGTCATCTTGTAGTCTCGCGCTCGACCGACCGAGGCCGGGTCCGCCATGACCTCCAGCAGAGCCTTCGCCGCCCCGACAAAGGCACACTCCCAGCAATCCCCTATTCCTCGAATTCCTATGTCGGCTTCGTGCTCAAGCAGACTGTAGTCGGAGAAATGCTCTTTGCCCCGAGCCATGAGAAGGCACTCCGTTTGAAACGCTTGGGGGGACACCGGCGCGTGAGCTTTACCATATCGCCGGATGAACACTTTACTTTACTTTTGGGCCCACTCGATGTCAAGCGGGTTGTTCCGACGGTGTGCTTCCCAAGCGGGTTCCCACTCGTTGCCGCGCCCACGCCGTTGCCGCGCCCACGCCGTGCCGCGGTGGCCCATTCGGCGCCCGCATCGCTCTATGGGATTCCACCCGCCCCCCTTTTTCTTGGGTCCGGACAAGCGGATCGCCGGCGGCCGGCGGGCCGCCTTCGGCCCTCTTGAGTCGTGTCCCTCAGCCGCTCGGCCCGGCCTCGCCGGATGTGCCCGGCGCGGAGACAACATACCTGTTGCAGATGCACTACAGGTAGGGGGCGTTCCGCCGGCGCGCAGAGGCGGAAGAGGTCCTTTTCGGAGGCGGAACGTTGAAGTCTCGGAGACGTTTTTCGACGCAACGGCCTCGCTGTGAGGTAAGCCGCCCCCGAGCCCGGCCGGCGCGCGTCGGATGGAGCGGTCCAGATCTCACTTGACAGGAGATCTTTGGGGGTGCATAACTTATGCAGTGCCTTTCAATCCCGCACCACTGTCAGCCGAGCAGAGCGGCGGACCCACAGGTCGTAACGGACAGGCCGTACGGAACCACTTTAGGGCTCGTTTCAGGCCGGAGGCGGCCCGGACCTTGCTTAACAGTATGGGAACCGGCGAGCTTTCCAAGATCAGAGGTAATCATGTTGGAGACTGGACGGAAAACGGAGAAAAGCAACGTGGCCGAGACCAAAAAGATCGGGAGCTCGGAGCATATCGAGCTGACCGAGAAGTACGGAGCCCACAACTATCACCCCCTTCCCATAGTGATAGCCGAAGGCGATGGAGTCTGGGTGTGGGACGTCGAGGGGCGGAAGTACATGGACATGCTGAGCGCTTACTCCGCGCTCAACCAGGGTCATAGGCACCCCCGGATAGCCGCCGCGATGAGGGAGCAAGCAGAGAAGCTCACTTTGACGTCGAGAGCGTTTTACAACGACCGCCTGGGGACCTTTTCGAAGAAGCTCTGCGAGCTTGCCGGAATGGACATGTGTCTGATGATGAACTCCGGGGCGGAAGCCGTGGAGACGGCGATAAAGATGGCGCGCAAGTGGGCGTACACCGTAAAGGGGGTTCCTCACAACAAGGCCGAGATCATCGTCTGCGACAACAACTTCCACGGCAGGACAACCACGGTAGTCGGTTTCTCCACCGAGGATCAGTACAAGGACGGGTTCGGCCCCTTCACGCCGGGGTTCAAGGTGATCCCATACGGCGACATCGCGGCTCTGGAGAACGCGATAAACGGCAATACGGCGGCCTTCCTCGTGGAGCCGATCCAGGGCGAGGGCGGCGTGATCGTTCCGGGCGACGGATCTCTTAAGCGAGCCAAGGAGATCTGCTCGGCCAATCGGGTTCTTCTGATGGCCGACGAGATCCAGACCGGGCTCGGCAGAACGGGCAAGCTCTTCTGCTACGAGCACGACGGAGCGACCCCGGACGTCCTTATAGTAGGCAAGGCTCTGAGCGGCGGCTTCATGCCCGTCTCCGCGGTCCTTGGCTCCGGCGAAGTAATGGGTGTCTTCAAGCCCGGCGACCACGGCAGCACGTTCGGCGGGTGCCCCATCGCGTGCGCCGTAGCAAGCGCGGCCCTGGACGTCATCGTTGAAGAGCGCCTGCCCGAGAGAGCGGCGGATATGGGCTCTTACTTCGTCTCTCGGCTCAGGGCCATGAACTCTCCGCACGTCAAGGAGGTCAGAGGGAAGGGCCTTCTTATCGGAGTTCACGTCAAGGATGAGTCCGGCGAGGGTCGTATCTTCTGCGAGAAGCTCATGGCGGAAGGGATCCTGGCCAAAGAGACCCATGTGCAAGTCGTTCGTTTCGCTCCGCCTCTTGTCGTAACCAAGGACGAGATCGACTGGGCAATGGAGCGGATATCAAAGGTCTTTGAGGGAGCATAGGAACGCGGGTTCGCATCGACGAGCAGCCGAAACAGGGAACTGCGCCTGTCCGGCTCGCGGATCCGGGAAGCACGCAGGAACCACCCGAGTGAGAGGTGGTGGCACGGAGGTGGAGTTATGAAAGCCCTTTGCGCTGTCTTGGGTATGGCCTTCGTCCTGGCGTTTGTCGTGCCTCAGCCGGCAGGCGCCCAAGAGGTCGAGAAGGAAGCCAAGAAAGTAGTCGAGACGAAGAAACCCGAGAAATCGAAGGCGGCGGTGGACAGCGCCGCGGTGATCGAGGTTGAGTACGACGGGAAGCCTCTGGGGAGCATCGTGTTCAAGTTCTTTCCCGATCTCGCTCCGAACCATGTGGCCAACTTTAGAAAGCTCGCCAACCAGGGATTCTACGACGGCATCGCGTTCCACCGCGTCATCGCGGACTTCATGATCCAGGCGGGTGATCCGAACACGAAGGACGACGACAGAAGCAACGACGGCTACGGCGGCCCCGGGTACACGATAAAGGCCGAGTTCAGCAAGAAAACTCACAAGCGGGGCATAGTCTCGATGGCGAGGGGAACCGATCCGAACAGCGCGGGCTCGCAGTTCTTCATTGTGACGAAGGACTCGCCGCACCTGGACGGCGACTACAGCGTCTTCGGAGAGGTGATCCAGGGCATGGACGTGGTGGACAAGATCGAGGGCGTGCAGGTCGACCCGAAGAAAAAGAACCCTCTCAAGAAAGTCGTCATGACGGATGTCTCAATCGTGCCTCTGGACTCGGTGACGAAGGCAAAGGGGAAGAAGTAGGTCTCCTCCCCCGGCAGGCGATTGGCAGCGTCCGGCGAGGAGCTTCGTCGGGCCGGCGTTAAATAACAAGAGGCGGGCTCTTTGCGGGCCCGCCTTTTTCTTTTCGCTCGGGGCGCGCTCATAACCAGGCGCCCGGCGACCTCATCTCACGCCTGTCCTTGAGGAACCCGGCCTTCCCTTCCTTCCGGGAGGAACTCGACCACGCGCGACGTGAGCGCCCTATGCATCCCACCGGCACGAATGCTCTGAACGCCATGCAGGCCTTTGAAGCGCCGTGGGGCCGGCACAGCCGATTCACTCCCTTCGTCTCCCGAGCCGCCAGAGATGATCGACCGGCCCGTGCCCCTTCCCCAGCGGCGTTGCGTTCTTCAGCGCTTCAGTGACGAAGTTCTTCGCGCGCTCGATCGCCTCCGTCACTCCCATGCCCGAGGCCATCCCCGCGGCGATAGCGGCGGCGAAGGTGCAACCGGTTCCGTGGCCGGCGCTCGTCTCCACCCTCTCGGAGCAGAGGAGCACATCGGTCCCATCCTCCGTCAGCAGCAGATCGCAGCTCTCTTCGCCTTCGGACAAATGCCCGCCTTTGATCACAACGTTCCTCGCACCCAGTTCTTGGATGGTACGGGCGGATAAGGCCATGTCCTCACGGGACCTGATCTTGAGACCCGAAAGGACCTCCGCTTCAGGCACGTTTGGGGTGACAACCAGGGCCATTGGAAGCAGGAGCTTCTTCAGAGGCCCGATCGCCTCATCTTCGAGAAGCCGATCCCCGCTCTTGGCGATCATAACGGGATCGACTACCAGCCTAGTTACTCCGTGCGCCGCAAGCCGTGAGCTCACCGTGTCGACTATCTCCGCTGTCATAAGCATGCCCGTCTTCACCGCGTCGGCGCCTATATCTTCCAGAACGGCGTCGAGCTGAGCGGCGACAAGGTCGGGAGGCAAGGCATGCACGGCCTTGACCTCACGAGTATTCTGCGCGGTAATCGCCGTTATCACGCTCATGCCATAGACGCCCATTGCCGAGAAGGTCTTAAGGTCCGCCTGGATTCCCGCGCCTCCGCCGGAATCGGATCCGGCCACGGTAAGCGCGGTGGGCCGGCTCTCCGTATTCCGGCCACTGTCGTCTTCGCCGCTCATCCTACCTCTCCCCCGCCGGGTTTCTCTCTATCTGTCCGTAGCGTCTTCGCACGCACGCCGCCTGTGCAGGCCGACATACTACATCGCTCAGACTAGCGCGAGTTGGTTCTCCGGTCAACCGCCCCGGTCTCGCGGCGGTATCGCTCGCCCGACGTCGGCCCGTGCGGCGACATCCGGAGTCCACCGGGTGCGCTTCCCCCACGGCCCAAGAAGCATAGACTAATGGAACGCGGCGCCCCGCACGGCCCCGCACGGCCTTTCTTGTGGCGTGATGGGCGCTTTTCTGGTAGATTGATCCGGTAAAGCGAATCCGGACCTCGCCGGTTGTTGGTTGGATTCGAGTCCATCGATGCGCCGTCCTATCGCGGCTTTGGGCGTTGCGACGGCCGATTCGCGGCAGAACCCAGGCGAGTCTGACGGCTATGGCCCTTCGACAAGGGAGTTGGACCGGACAATGAGTGGGGATCTCGAGGTAACACAGGAATTCATGTTCTCGGCGGCTCATCGGCTGCCGGGATACGACGGCCCCTGCGAGGACGTGCACGGGCACAACTATAAGCTGACCGTGACCGTCAAGGGGCCGGTTCACAATAGATCCGGGATGGTGATCGACTTCCGTACCTTGGAAGAAGTGGTAAAGAAGAACATATTCCCCCAACTCGACCACCGGATGCTGAATGACTTCATGGAAAACCCGACGGCCGAGTACATGGTGGTCTGGATTTGGGGCAAACTGAAGGACGATCTGCCCGGGCTCTGCCGACTGACGCTCTATGAGCAGCCGGGAAGCTCCGTCACGTACTGCGGACCGGAGGGGGCGGGATCATGCGGATGTCGGGCCGAGGGCCGGAGAAGTGGATGAGAAGAGACTGACACAAGCCGTAAGGCTCTTCCTGGAAGGGCTCGACGTTGAATCCGACTCCGCCGAGATGGATGAGACCGCCACGAGAGTGGCAAAGGCATGGGTACGAGATCTCGTGAGCGGCTATGCGACCGACCCCGCAGATCTGCTCGGCAACGCCTGGGCGGAGGGCGGCGCGGGCATTGTCCTGATGAAGGACATAGAGTTCACCTCCGTCTGCCGGCATCACTTGCTGCCTTTTTCCGGGACCGCCTCGGTGGCCTATCTTCCGGAAGGGCGCGTCGTCGGATTGTCAAAGATCGCGGATCTGGTCGATTGCCTTTCCCGCCGACTGCAGCTTCAGGAGTCTCTTACGGATGAGATCGCCTCCGCTCTCATGACGCACCTCAAGCCCAGGGGCGCGGCATGCATGATCAGAGCGGAGCATTGCTGCGTGTCCGCCAGAGGACCGAGGAAGTCGGGCGCCGGGGTGATCTCAACGTCTCTCAAAGGCGCTTTCTCCTCCGATCCGGTCTACAAGAACAAGTTTTTCCAATTGACCCGTTGACCGGCAGCCGTCGGGCCGCCGCCCCGAGCCCGACCGAGTCGGAGCGAAAGGGCACGCAGGTCTCAACGCTGAGACGACGCCGGCCTCAGAGACCGGGAGCAGCGAAGGGTTCAGCGCCCTAACGCCGCGGGTCCCACGGCCCGGGGGAGCCCGGTCCGGCCGTTTCGACGGCGCCGTTCTCGATTCCCGGACGGAGCGGGTCTCAAAGCCCAGAGGAGGGGTTGTGATGCTCGGACCGTGCCGGCTCCAGCGCGTGGACGGCACGGGAGGTACCGTTGCCCTTGGAATCCAATACTCTTAGGTTATATCTCATACGCCACACCGAGCCCGAAGGGGGGCGATCTTGGACCATTCTGGGACACAAGGACACTCCTTTGAGCGAAGACGGCAAACGCCACGCGGAGGAAATCGCCGGACGATTCGCGGACTTGCCGCTTGATGCGGTGTACTGCAGCGACCTTGAGCGCGCGTGGTGGACGGCCGATCTGGTGGCGAGATCCAAAGACCTGCCGGCGCACAGGCTTGAAGCTCTGCGCGAGCTCGACTGTGGAATCATGGACGGACTCAAGAGAGACGAGGCCAGGAAGAACCACCCCGAGGTATTCGAAGGGCTGAGGAACGATCCGGTGGGCTACCGGATCCCCGGTGGCGAGACAATGATCGAGCTTGCCGCGCGGGTGAGGGCGGTTCTAGAGAAGATCATAGGGGCGGGAGGCCGTCGCGTCTTGATCGTGGGGCACGCGGTCGTGAACCGGGTTGTGTTGTGCGATGCTCTCGGCTTGCCCCTTGAGTTCGCCTACAGAATAGACCAATCATACGGCGGATTGAACGTCATAGAGTACGGCGGACGCCACCCCATGGTCCAGACCATGAACTCCCCCGTCATCCCCGAGCAGGCGGCCAAGCCCTGGAAGGACCTCTGATCCCAAGCTGAAAAATAGCCGAAAAAAGTGTTGACGCGCCACCTCACCTATATTAGACTAGTCTAACTATATCAGAATCCTCTAACATGAGTGTATTATGCCGGGACAACCCAACAAGAAGGCCGAGCTCACCGAGAGCATGGAGGACTATCTCGAAGCGATAGCCCTTGTCAAACAGAAGCGGGGCATAGTCCGTGTAAGGGACATAACGAAGCTTCTGAACGTCGAGGCGCCGAGCGTCACCTCAGCCTTGGCAAACCTCTCGAAAAAGGGTTGCGTCGTTCATGAACGCTACGGATACGTGGATCTCACCGCAAAGGGAGAGAGAGCGGCAAAGGACGTCATCAAGAGGCACGGGGTACTTTTCGACTTCTTGACGCTGATTCTGGGCGTACGGCCCGAAACCGCAATGAAAGACGCATGCGGCATGGAACATTCGCTCAGCAAGGACACGATGCGAAGGTTGAGCGAATTTGTCGAGCTCTTCCAAAGATGTTCAGAGACGGAGCGACCGGAATGGCTCGCACGGTTCGAGCGCTATCTGAAGACGGGAAGGCTCGGCAAGGCCGGCAGAAAGAGGAGGAAATGAGAGGGGTCCGATGATACATGTTGTTTTTTTTGTGGGTAATGTTAGAACTGTCTAACAGTCTTATAAATTACTAAAGGGAGACTGCGAAACGAAGTCTTCACTGCAGTTCGAAAGGTGGTGCGAAATGGAGCGCGTGCCTTTGCTGTGTATGGTTCTGTTGATGATCTCTCTGGTCGTATTCCCAGCCAGCCAGCCCGAGGTCGCCGCCGAAGAGCTCGGCACCATAATGGGGAAGGTCACGGCCAAGGACACGGGCCGCCCCTTGCACATGGCGTCGGTCGTCATCGACAACAGGGCCGTCGGGGCGCCGGCGGACGTCAACGGGGTGTATGTCTTCGACCTCGCCCGCCCCGGAGCTCACAGCGTCATGGCCTCTTACATCGGCTACATGCCGGTGACCAAGGAGGCGACCGTAGCGGCGGGCGACACGGTGATTGTCGATTTCGAGCTGGAGGAGGATCCGATACAAGGCGACGTCGTCGTGGTCACCGCAACCAGGATTCCGACCTACATCAAGGAAGTGCCGGTGCGGACCGAAGTAATCACGAGGAAGGAGATCAGAGACAAGGGGGCCGTCAACTTGTACGAGGCGTTGGAGGGCGTGCCGGGAGTTCGTGTCGAAAGCCGGTGCGCGTTCTGCAACTTCAGCACGGTCAGGCTGCAGGGCCTGGGGTCCGATCACTGCCAGATGCTGATCGACGGGCAACCCGTCTACTCGGGGCTGGCGAGCGTATACGGCCTCGAACAGGTCCCCATGGAGAACATCGAGCAGATCGAGATCGTCAAGGGCGCGGGCTCCTCCCTTTACGGAGCGAAGGCCGTCGCCGGCGTCATCAACGTGATAACAAGGGCGCCGGGCAACGAGCCCTCCCTGAAACTTAACAGCGGCATCGGGGCGTACGGCACGAACAGGTACGCGCTCACGGCCGCGACGAAGGCCGACAAGATGGACGCCGTCGTCACGGCCCAGAAGACCACCGGCGACGAAATCGACGAAAACGGAAATGGCTTCGCCGACCGTGTGAGAACCGACGACGTTGTCCTGAGTGCGAAGATCAACGTGCGCGACGCATGGGGCGAAGACCGGCTGAGTATCGGGGGGCGGTCGGTCAACGAGGACCGGCTGGGGGGCGAAATCGCCATCTTCGAGAATCCGTTCGCGAAATCGACGGAGCGCATCAAGACAAGGCGCTACGAGGCGGGGGTATCCTATGAACGCACGCTCGGCCCCGGGGACAACCTAATAGCCGGCTTCAACTTCGTGACACACAACAGAAACGCCACGAACGACGGGTTTCTCGGCGACTACATGGACACGCACGGCGGGAGCGTGCCCCCCGTAGATGAGCTGTCGCCCTACATCGCCGACGAACGACTGTACGCGGCCGACTTCAGGTACTCCAGCGCGCTGTCGGGAAGCCAACGTCTTCTGGCCGGATTTCAGTACTCCCACAACAATCTCGAAGAAGAAGGGCGCTACGTGATAGTCGACGAGGAGGACGCGAACTACGGTGAGTCATACACCTCCCGGTCTGAAAAACACGCCGACGACTACGGCTTCTACCTCCAGGACGAGATCGACATCGGCGATAGAGTCGATCTGGTCTTGGGCGCCCGGTACGACGTCCACCGGTCCGAGGACGGCTTCGGCGGCTCCGGGAGCGTGGCACCCGCGGACCGGATCGAGCTGGAGTACGAAGAGGACTCCTTCAACCCACGGGCGGCAATACGCTATGAGATCGGCGACTTGAACGTGCGGGGAGCCGTTGGCACGGGCTTCAGGGTGCCGTACGGGTTCAGCGAGGATCTCCATCTATGCAGCGGCTCGCCCAGGGTGAACAAGCCCGCGGACCTCAAGCCCGAGAAGTCGGTGAGTTACAATCTCGGCTTCGACTACTCGCGGCCCGCCTACGACCTGCGCGCCAACCTCTTCAGGACCGACCTCAGAAACAAGATAGACTACACCGACGCGGGGACGGAATCGAAGAAGCTGGGATATACCTACGAATGGGACAACATAGGCGACGCGTACACGCAGGGCGTTGAGCTCGGCGCGACCGTGCTCCTTTTCCGGGATTGCACCGCGGCCCTGGATTTCGCATACACGGACGCGCGGTATGACGGCGAAAGGGAGGACTGGGCAACCGCCCACCCCGAATTCGCAGAGGAAAGCGAGTTCATCTCGCGCGTGCCCGGAACCTCAGGCGGGCTCAAGCTCAACTACACGCCGGGATATCTGAACTTCGTCTTGGACTTCGACTACACGGGCTCGATGTACATAGACTACTACCAAGAGGAAGACATCGAGCTGCCCGGCAGCAAGATCAAGCATACCGACCCGTTCGTGATCACGGACTTGAAGATCTCCTACCAGATCAAGAAATGGAGCCTGACGCCCTTCGCCGGCGCCAAGAACCTCTTCGACTATGTGCAGGATGACAAGAGGCTGGACGACGCGGCGTACATATGGGCGCCCTGGGTCGGTCGCATCGTATACGGGGGCGTCGAGATCGACTTCTAGGGCCTCACCAGGCCCTGTCGGCGGAAGCGGTTCCCATCCCGGGACCGCCCTGCCCCGTCCCCCCGGCAAGGTGCGCCCGTCCTGGGCGAATATCGGCATAGCCAGACTGACCCGGTACCGGGCCGGATGAGAAGTTGACACCGGCCTCCCACCCTAGTATCCTCTCTCCGGGATGTTACGGGCCGACCGGCCCGCCACGCCGTCCCCACGAGCGCACCCTCTCACACCACTGATTCGGCGCGGAAGGGTTGTGGATTGGGGTTGCAGACGTTCCTCAGGGAACACGAGCCGATCTCCTAACGAGTTATCCGCCTATTGACGCGGTGCCGGATGACGGCAGAGGCTTCAGCCCCCGTGAGGGCCGCGGGCGGGGATGCCGGATCTCAGAGATCCGGTCCCGGAGTCCCCGGCGGCGGGATCCGCCTAATCGGTAATGACGACCGCATATGCGACGGAGGTCCCGGCGTTTTGGTCATACTTGCTTGGGAATCGTTTTATCGGACCCGGACCTCGCGGGTGCCTCCCCACTCGAGGGTCCGATCCGCAAGGCATAGCACCTGCGCTTCACACGGGCGACTCAGTCAACCGACAGTCTTTTGTCGCGCTACGAGGGGGATCCAATATGGCTAGAAGAGAAATCACCATCGACGGCAATGAAGCAACCGCGTCGGTGGCCCACCGAATCAACGAAGTTGTCGCGATCTATCCGATTACTCCGTCGTCCAACATGGGCGAGTGGGCCGACGAGTGGTCCGCGAAAGGAATGAAGAACATCTGGGGTACCGTTCCCCTGGTGGTCGAGATGCAGTCCGAGGGCGGAGCTTCCGCGGCCGTTCACGGAGCGTTGCAAGCCGGCGCGCTGACCACCACGTTCACGGCCTCTCAGGGCCTCCTTCTCATGATACCTTCCATGTACAAGATAGCGGGCGAGCTGACGCCTACGGTGTTCCACATATCCGCCCGTACCGTCGCGACCCACGCACTCTCGATATTCGGCGACCATTCCGACATCTACGCCTGCCGCTCGACGGGATGGGGCATGCTGGCCTCGGGCCCCGTGCAGGAGGCCCATGACTTCGCGTGCATAGCGCAGGCGGCATCGCTCAAGGCCAGAATCCCGTTCCTGCACTTTTTCGACGGGTTCCGCACCTCCCACGAGGTGGACAAGATCGTGGAGCTTTCCGACGAAGACTTGAAGGCGATGATGGACGACGATCTTATCAACGCGCATCGCGAGCGCGCGCTCTCGCCCGATAAGCCCAAGATCCGCGGCACTTCACAGAACCCGGACGTCTTCTTCCAGGCGCGCGAGGCGATCAACCCATTCTATCCTCCCTGCCCGGGCATCGTCCAGGAGGCCATGACCAAGTTCGCTGCGCAGACGGGCCGCTCATATCATCTATTCGACTACATCGGCGATCCTAACGCCGAGCGAGTGATAGTCATCATGGGCTCGGCGGCCGAGACCGCACATGAGACAGTCGAGTACCTGACGGGCAAGGGCGAGAAGGTCGGCGTCATCAAGGTCAGGCTCTTCCGCCCGTTCTCGGCGAAGCATTTCCTCGAAGCTCTTCCGCCGACCACGAAGGCCGTCGCCGCTCTAGACAGGGCGAAAGAGCCGGGAGCGGCGGGTGAGCCGCTGTATTTGGACATTCTCGCCGCGCTGGCGGAGGGCCGCAAGGACGGCTTCAGCCGGTTTGAGACCGACCCGGTCGTCATCGGCGGCCGCTACGGGCTATCGTCGAAGGAGTTCACGCCGGCCATGACCAAGGGCGTCTTCGACGAGCTGGCGAAGGACAAGCCCAAGAGCCATTTCGCGGTGGGCATCAACGACGACGTGACCCACTCTTCAATAGACTACGACCCAGAGTTCGACATCGAGCCCAAAGACGTGGTCCGAGGGGTGTTCTTCGGCCTCGGGGCCGACGGAACGGTCGGGGCCAACAAGAACTCGATCAAGATCATCGGAGAGGAGACGCCGAACTACGCCCAGGGCTACTTCGTCTACGACTCGAAGAAGGCGGGCGCGGTCACGGTGTCGCACCTCCGCTTCGGTCCGAGACCCATACGATCCATATATCTGATAAACAAGGCGAATTTCGTCGCGTGCCACCAGACCGTGTTCCTGGAGAAGTACGACATGCTGCAGTACGCCGCTCCGGGCGCGGTTTTTCTCCTCAACACGCCGCACGGCAAGGACGAGGTCTGGGACATGCTTCCGATCGAGGTCCAGAAGGACATAATAGACAAGGACCTCAAGCTCTACGTGATCGACGCTTACAAGGTGGCCAAAGAGACCGGCATGGGCGTTCGCATCAACACGATCATGCAGACCTGCTTCTTCGCGATCTCGGGCGTTTTGCCGAGAGACGAGGCCATCGCGAAGATCAAGGAGACGATCCGGAAGACATACGGCAAGAAGGGCGACGAGATCGTGAAGCTCAACTTCAACGCCGTCGACCAGACGCTCGCGCATCTGGAGCAGGTTGAGATTCCCGACAAGGTGACCGCTGCCAAGCACCGGCCCCCGGTCGTTCCGGAGGCGGCGCCCGATTTCGTGCAGAACGTAACGGCCGAGATCATCGCCGGCAGGGGCGACGGACTTCCGGTAAGCGCCTTCCCCGCCGACGGCACCTGGCCCCCGGGAACGACGCGTTGGGAGAAGCGCAACATCGCCTTGGAGATACCCGTCTGGGAGCCGGACCTCTGCATCCAGTGCAACAAGTGCGCGATCGTCTGCCCGCACGCGACGATAAGGCCCAAGGTTTTCGATCCCGACTTCATGAAAGACGCCCCCGAAACATTCAAGGCCGTGGACTACAAGGGCAAGGAGTTTCCGGGGATGAAATACGCCCTGCAGGTGGCCCCGGAGGATTGCACCGGCTGCACCTTGTGTGTGGAGGTCTGCCCCGCGAAGGACAAGTCGAATCCCAAGAGGCGCGCTTTGAACATGGCCCCTCAGGCTCCTCTCCGCGAGCAGGAGCGCGTCAACTACGATTTCTTCCTGTCGCTTCCCGACCCCGACAGGACGAAGGTCAGGTTGGACGTTAAGGGTTCCCAATTCTTGCGGCCCCTGTTCGAGTATTCGGGCGCGTGCGCGGGATGCGGCGAGACGCCTTATCTCAAGCTTCTTACCCAGCTCTTCGGCGACCGCGCGGTGATGGGCAACGCCACCGGATGCTCGTCTATTTATGGAGGGAACCTCCCGACGACACCTTACACCGTGGACGCCGACGGGCGCGGACCTTCGTGGAACAACTCCCTCTTCGAGGATACCGCCGAGTTCGCTTTCGGGATGCGGCTTGCCATCGACCAGAATACCGAGCTGGCCAAGAGCACCCTCCGAGGCCTTGCCTCGCAGGTCGGCGAGGATCTCACTAAAGAGCTCCTCGAACCGGACTTCTCGAGCGAGAAGGGAATAGCCGATCAGCGGGCTCGAGTCGCTAAGCTCAAGGAGAAGCTTGCTTCGATCGGGTCACCCGAGGCCAAGAAGCTCGCGGACATGGCCGACTATCTCGTCAGGAAGAGCGTCTGGGGCATCGGTGGAGACGGTTGGGCGTATGATATAGGCTACGGCGGGCTGGACCATGTCATAGCCGCCGGAAGAGACGTCAACCTCCTTGTGCTGGACACCGAAGTTTACTCGAACACCGGCGGCCAGGCCTCGAAGTCCACGCCTCTGGGAGCGGCCGCGAAGTTCGCTATGGCGGGCAAGGCCGTGGCCAAGAAGGACCTGGGTCTGCTGGCCATGAGTTACGGCTACGTCTACGTGGCCCAGGTCGCGTTCGGGGCCAAGGACACTCAATTGGTCCGGGCGTTCCTGGAGGCCGAGTCATACAACGGCCCATCGCTCATCATCGCCTATTCGCACTGCATAGCTCACGGCTATGACCTGGCGCATGGTCTTGATCAACAGAAGCTCGCCGTGGAGTCGGGCTACTGGCCCCTTTACCGTTTCGACCCGAGAAGGGCGGAGAAGGGGGAGAACCCGCTCCAGCTCGATTCAAAGGCGCCCTCGGTGCCGTTCAAGGACTACGCCTTGAACGAGACGCGATACCGCATGCTCCTCAAGGCGAATCCGGAGCGCGCCAAGATGCTGCTGGAAGAAGCGCAGCGCAACGTTGACGCGCGATACAACAAGTACCGCCAGCTCGCCGAGATGAGCTACAAGCTCAAGCAGGAAGAGCCGGTGGCTGCGAAGTAAGAAGAAGAGTCGCCCGGAGATTGCGGGCGGGCATAAGATATCTACGAACGGGTCAGAGCCTTCAATAGGAACCGAGGAGACCACGCCATGAACTTGAAAACCACTTACCTGGGCCTTGAGCTCGATAGTCCGCTGATGCCGGGAGCGTGCCCGCTGTCGGAAAACTTGGACACAATCCGCAAGCTTGAGGACTCTGGCGCATCGGCCGTAGTCATGTATTCGCTCTTCGAAGAGCAGATTCTAAGAGAGCAGCTCGCCCACCAGCAACACGTGGAATCGCCGGGAGAGAGCTTCGCGGAGGCTACCTCGTATTTCCCGGACCTGCCGTCTCTCCAAATCGGACCGGACGAGTATCTGGACAACATAAGAAAGGCGAAGGAAGCCGTCTCCGTCCCGGTTATAGGATCGCTGAACGGGTATACGCCGGGCGGGTGGACGGACTATGCCAGGAAGATCCAGGACGCCGGGGCCGACGCGCTCGAGCTCAACATCTACTACGTCGGCAGAGATTTCAGGGAACCCGGTGACTCCCTTGAGAGGCGGATGATACAAATCGTCGAGGAGGTCCGGAACACGGTTGACATCCCGGTGGCGGTCAAGATCGGACCGTTCTTCTCGGCGATGGCCAACGTTGCCGGGCGCATGGATCAGGCCGGCGCGGACGGCCTTGTGCTCTTCAATAGATTCTTCCAGCCCGACATAGACATCGAGAAGATGGAGGTAGCGCCGAACCTGCTGCTCTCCACTTCCTACGAGCTGAGGCTGAGATTGAGATGGCTCGCGCTGCTGTCCGGAAGGGTCAAGGCTTCGCTCGCCGTGACCGGCGGAGTACATACGGGCGAGGATGCAGTAAAGGCGATCATGGCCGGCGCGCATGCCGTTCAAGTGGTCTCCGCGCTCCTCAACAACGGGCCCGAGTATCTGAAGAAGCTCAAGGCCGACTTGAGCGCTTGGATGGCCGAGCACGAGTACGAATCGGTCGACCAGCTCCGCGGCTCCATGAGCGCGGAAAGCACGGACGACATTGCCGACATCGTGCGGTCGAACTACATGCAGATCCTCAAGGGCTGGAAGTATGAGGGCGACTAGGCGGCTTCGCGCCCCGTGAGGCCTAAGGAAGTTCCACAAGTATCACTTGTATAGAGGGCGAGCCTCAACGCGGACGAAGGATGTTTCGTAAGGCCCCCTTGCGCAAGAGCGAGCGGAGATCCACCGGCGCAAAGCGACGGTTAGCTCCGCGAAGCGGGCGCGGGGGCCCAAGAAACACCTTCGGACGCACCGCGGCACATGCGGTCTCGCTCTCAGCCTCCCGGGTCGCGTGAAGGGATTCGCGTCCTGAGTCCTTCGAAGGTCTCCCTGATCCACCTGCTGTAGTGCGGCACGTCCTCAAGCTTGGGGATGAGCAGCGACATCGCTCCTACGCCTGAAACTCTCACAAAGAAAACGACCAAAACCGCCGACTGAACGGCGTAGGCTATGGAGGAAGCGACGGCGGCCCCGTACATTCCCCACCGTGGAATAAGAACGAAATTGAGGATCGCGTTGATCGTAAAGGCGGCAGCAGCCGCGATGCTCACTTGCGTCCTCTTGTTCCTGCCCGACATGTCGCTGGCGAGTATCTTGAATACGGAGAGAGCGACGACTCCGGGCAGAAGCAATCTCATCGCCGGCAGCGCGGGCAGGAACTTCCTGCCGTAGAACAGAAGTATGAGGAACTCGCTCGCCGCGCCCAGCGCGAGACCCCCGAGCACCATGATCAGCAAGGTCGTCCTTACCACTCGCGGGGTGACGAGGTTCGCCTGCTCTCGGTTCATCGCCGACACCCTGGGAAAAAGCACGATTTGAATGGAATTGGGAAGGTGCGACAGCTTCTCCGCGAGCAAAACGGCGATGGAGTAGTAGCCCTGGTGGGCGATGCCCAGAAAATACACTATGAGGAAAGTGTCGAATCTGTACACGAGCTGCACCATCACGTTGCCTATATGCCCCTTCATCCCATAGATAAAGCTCTCCCGCCAGATCTCCTTGTTGAATGAAGGACGCAGGGACGACCATCCCGTTTTCTTGGCCACACTCAACATGGCGGCGACGACGTAGAAAGACTCGCTTACGGCATAGGCGGCCACCGCGGCTTTGACCCTCATCCCGAGAACCAGCAAAGCGAGAGACACCAGGCAAAGGAGGAGTATCGTGCTGAGCAGTGTAAGCAGATTGAAGCGGCGTATGTCTTCAAGCCCCACGAGAAACGCCATGCCGACCCACTTGGCGAGGCCGATGGGAATAAGCACGACCGCGGGCACCATCGCGGCCTGCAGCCATCCCTTGACGGAGACTCCATAGATCTCCACGAACACGAGGTAAACCGGGGCGGCGATCGCCGTAAGCAGTATGATCGTAGCCATCCCTTGTGCCACTACCTGGGCGACCGGATAGCGCCGGCCCGAGATGAAGTACGTGTACGCCGCGTCCATCCCCATCAGAGTGATAAAGCTGAAGATCGAGGTGAATAGAATGGCCGTAAAGTATATCCCTTGTCCGCTGGCGCCGAGGGTGCGGGCGATAATCACGGACGTGGGGATGTTGATGAGCAGGACGACCATGCGCGTTGCGAAGGTCATCAAGCCGCTCCCGAATAGACTCATGTTCTTCTCACTCTCGGCGTCATCTCACTGAGTCGAACGCCGACTTTGCGGATCCCGCCCGGGCGGACGAAGTGGTTCCCGTAAGGGCCGATTCGCTGGAACGAGCCGAGATCCACCCGCTGGAATAGAGCCCCCCACACCATGTGAGTCTCAACGCGGACGAAGGATGTTTCGTAAGACCCCCTTGCGCAGGAACGAGCGGAGATCCACCGGCGCAAAGCGACGGGTAGCTCCGCGAAGTGGGCGCGGGGGCCCTAGAAACACCCTCGGCCGTGATGGAGGGTCAATGCGGTCGCTCGCCTTGCCTCACTTCACGACAGCCTCCACCGCGCGGGCTTCCATCTCTTGGCGCTCCTCGACCGAAGGCAGCAACTCGTCGGCGAGGACCGCCGCCCTGCGGCCCAGCTCGAGCCTCCTAGGCTCGTTCTTCAGCAGATCAACTAGGATTTCCCCTAGATTCCCAAGCACCTCGTAAGGTATGAGGACACCCGTCTCACCGTCCCTGACCGCGTCCGATGTCTCACCGGTGTCGAGGGCCACGACACAGCAACCGCACATCATCGCCTCCTCGGTCGGATTGGCTATGTTGGTGCGATCGGATACGGTAACGAAGACATCGCTGGCCTTCAAGTACCTCGCGACTTCCTCCCGCGGCAGTGCGCCCGTGAACTTCACGGAGCGGGCCACGCCGAGACGCTCGGCCTCGGCTGCCAAATGGGCTCTCTCGGGGCCATCACCTACAATAACGGCCGCGGCGGACGGGAACTCCCGCGTAACTTGCGGTAGCGAACCCAACAGGCGCTCGTGATGCTTCTCGCGGTCCAATCGCCCGACCGAGAGCAGGAGCGGCGAGTCGGGGTCATATCCAAGCTCCTTCTTCACGTTACTACGCGACTCCGGCTGACGGAACAGGGCCTTGTCAATCCCGTTTCGCCAGTACCTGAGCCTGTCGCTCGGCACCCCAAGGCGCGCCGCCACGGCGCTCCCTTCGGAGCCGTCATTGCAGACGATAAGACAAGAACAAGGCGTGAGAAAGGCGATAACCTCGGCATAGTTCAAGATCAACCTGGCCTTCGCCCGCCGGCTCTTCCGGAAGCCGAGGGACAGCGACTGTCCGAAAAGCCGTGTGACGTTGGGGGTGTCGAACGGCCTGCCGGTCAGGAATGCGACAGGTGCGCCGAAGGCCCCGTATCCAACCACGACGTCCGCCCCCAGCCTGCGCGCTGTAATGATGCCGTTCAGGGTGCCCAACAGGAGATAGTACGCGAACCTGAAGGGACGCAAGAGATGGCCGAGAAATCTCTTGTCCGCAACCGGCATGAAATCGATCCCGAACCTGTAGCGATGCAGTTTAATGCCGTGGTAGTCCTCCACGGCCGCACCGACACGGCCCGGCATCGAGATGTGAACGCTATGGCCCGCTTTTGTCAACGCCTGGGGGGCGAGAAAGAACGAAGGTGCGCCGCGGAACTCCCCCATCGACCAGAAACGGTCCCATGGGTATATCCCAAGAATGGTAAGCCGCCGACCCGAGGACGGCGTCCCGGATCGCCTGCCGGCCGGGCCTTCCCGTTCCCCCGACGCACCGGGGACGCTCCGAGCCGACCGGGCGCCTACGTGCGGAGCGGAGCAGCGCTCGCCGGTTCCGCTCTCGTTTCCAAGCCCCGTCCTATGGCCGCGGGTTGATATCAAACCGGTCTCGACCCTCAGAGTGAAGCCAGCGAAGGCGGCGCGGGCGCCTCCACGGGAACGGGGCTCACGGTCTCCACGATCCCCGCTGCGCTGCCCGGCGCTCCCAGTTTCTCGAACAAGAGCTTGAAGCGCGCCCCCAGCTCCTCGAGGATGGGACCCTTGACTTCGGGAGGCAGCTCCCAGAACGCCTTCTTGAAGGGGCCTAATGCCTTCTTTCTCGTTTTGTATATGAACTGATCCTCGCTGTCCGCGTCCTTCTTCTCGCCCGCGAGATTGGACTTCAAGTACGCGTATATCTCGTCCTTGAGCTCCCGGGGGAACCGGGGATTATCGTATATGATGTTTTGAAACCCGGTCGCCAGGTGGATCTCCGCGCAACCCGTCTTCGGAAAATGATCGAACGCCTCTTCTGGAAGCGTCGAAGCTCCGTGCTGCACGGCGCCGGCCATCCCGAAGCGCTCCCTCGCGACCTTGGAGAGCTCCTCGAGGACTTTGAAGTCTATCTTCACCTGAGCAAGAGTGCCGTCGGGCATCACGACGCCTCCGTGCGAGGTGCCGGTCTGCACGCTGATCTTGCTGGGACCCGTCGTCCCCGAGTCCGCTCCCAACGCCTCCAGATAACCCTCCATAAACGCCGTCAACTCTTCAACGGTGCTGTTCTTACCGCCGACCTCGCCGATCTCACCTCCGACCGAAACCGTCACCCCTCGGGGCTCTCTCTCCCGGACGTGCTTCGTAAGAGCCGCGGCTGCCTCGTAGTTCGCCGCCTGCTGCTCCTTGACGGTACCCTTGTCCAAATCCACTAGGGTCGACGTGTCTATGTCGATGTTGAAGAACCCCGCGGCCAGGGAATCGTCGATGAGCGAACGAATAGCACCCAGCTCGGACTCGGGATCCTCTTTGAACTTCGCGGCCTTGACCTGGAAATGATCACCCTGGATGAAAACGGGCCACTGATAGCCCTCTCTCAAAGCCGCCCCCAACACGACGCTCGCGTACTCCGCCGGAGGCTGCGCCGTATAGGACATCTCGGAACGGGCGAGCTCGAAGATCACGGCCCCGGCGTCCAGGTCCATGGCGGTCCGCATCGCGGTGCGCGCCATGTCATACGCCATACCCCGCAGATTCATCGCAGGAACGGTCACGTCCGGGTACCGTCCCTTGCCTTTGGCCTCGTAGTAGCTCTGAATGGAGGCCGGAAACACGCCGAGCGCGGAGCAACATGCCCTTATCAGCCATCTTGAAGCCTCTACGACGTCGGGTTTCTCGCCGAAGACGGCCTTCTCCACAAGCAGATCGGTCTTCTCGCTCACGAGCAATGAGCGATCCCGCACGTTCACGGCCCCCTTCTCCACGGTCAGAGCGGGCTTTAGATCTTCAAGCATCCGGTCTACGGAATCCCAACCCATGGTTCTCTACCCCCTGTACGTTTTGTCCGTCCAAGCAGCTGATGGGACATCGTCCCCAAGGACCCGGCTTGTCGAAGCCCCCGCATTTCAAGCATGCTAACACTTTGGGGCGTCACAGGCATCATGCATCTGATTGAAAATCGGCGGGTTCGCTTCTTGACGCGGGATCCCGCCCCGGGTCGGCGACGTCCCCTACCGGCGAGGAACCCACCGGCGGCGCGAAAGGGCGGCGGGGCGGGGCCCTTCTTCCTTACAACTCATTACATCGCAACGGATTTCGCTCTTGACACGCCCGTGGGCCCGTGATAGGTTTGAACTGGAAGCGGGCCTGTGGATGGCCCGCAACCGCCCCTTGCAGACCGGCTGCCGACCCCCTCCGGGTATGGCGGCCCCCAGCCATACGGATCAGGTGCTCACGGCGCACCGAGCACACGCACGCATCGCACCCCAGGCAGTCTAGCCCCCGTGTTAAGGGAGGGGATGGTGTTTGTACAGGGAGGGGCTTTGAATCTGCGACCGGGACAGGCATATTCGCTGAATTCCGGTTTATCTCGGCGGTATTACTCAATACAGGAATCGCGCAAGACGCTCAGTGGAAGGTTGCGGGCTCCGGCCTGAAGAACGTCCGAACCGTCCACAATCCGCGTCTGAACAGGAGGATCACACAGGATGCTGGAGATTCGCACACACGGTAGAGGCGGACAGGGGGCCGTTGTGGCCTCCGAGATCCTTGCCGCCGCCTTTTTCAAAGAGGGCAAGCACGTTCAGTCGTTTCCCACTTTCGGCGTGGAGCGCAGGGGGGCTCCGGTGGCGGCTTTCACCCGTGTGGACGTGGCTCCGATACGGCTTCGTTGCGAGGTCTACGAACCGGATCACGTAATGGTACTGGGTGAGACTCTCGTGGAAAGCGTTGACGTCACGGCCGGCTTGAAAGACGGCGGTTGGATCATAATCAACACGGAACTGAAGCCGTCGGACTTCAGCTTCCCGAAGAAGTATCGTGTGGCAACGGTCGATGCCGGCAGAATCGCGGTCAGTCACGGACTCGGCTCGGTTACGTCCCCCATCGTCAACACGGCCATACTCGGCGCCTTCTGCAAGGTAACGGGCGCGGTCGACATCAAGTCCGTCGCCGAGTCGATCAGGGAATATGTCCCGACGAAGTGGGAGGACAATGTAAAGGCCGCCGAGGAGGCTTTTGAGAAGGTCACACTGGGTGAAGAATAGAACAAGCGAAGAGGTAACCTCATGGCCAAAACCAAACTAAGCAAGAAAGAAGTCGAAGATCTGGCGCGAGGCGCTCTTGTCGCGGTCTCCTTCGATACGATGGAGGTCAACCTCACCGGAAGCTGGCGCTATATGCGCCCCGTTTACCGGGACAAGGTCCCGCCGTGCAACGAGGGCTGCCCCGCCGGCGAAGATATAGAACGATACATGGTCTACGCGGCCCAGGGTCGATTCCGCGAGGCATGGGAGACCATAAAGCGCGAGAACCCGTTTCCCGGTGTCTGCGGCAGGGTCTGCTACCACCCGTGCCAGGGCGTCTGCAACAGGCTGCACTTCGAAGAGGCTATCGGGATAAGCGACATAGAGCGGGCCATATTCGATTACGGCAAGCCGCCCCTGGAAGAGATAAAGGAGCTGCCGACGACTCATCCCGAGAAGATAGCCATAGTCGGATCGGGGCCGGCCGGGCTCGCCTGCGCCTATCATCTGAAGCGATTCGGCTACGCGGTGACCGTGTACGAGGCCTTCCCCAAGGCCGGCGGCGTGTTGCGCGTGGGGATACCCGACTACAGGCTCCCCCGCGACGTTCTGGACAGGGAGATCGCCGAGATAGAGGCCCTGGGCGTCAAGATCGAGACCGGCTGCCGTGTAGGATCCGACATCGCCTTCGAGAAGATCGCCGAGGAGTACGACGCGATCTTCACAGCCACCGGCGTTCACGTCAGCAGGCCCATGGGGGTCAAAGGCGAGGACACGCCGGGCGTGCTGTCCGGGCTCGGGTTCCTGAAGAAAGTCAACATGGGCGAGAAAGTCGAGTTGGGCAAGCGCGTGTCCGTGATAGGCGGCGGCAACACCGCGATGGACGTCGCCCGCACGGCCCTTCGCCTCGGAGCGGAAGTCACGGTTCTCTACAGAAGGACCAGGGTCGAGATGCCGGCTCACCCGAAGGAAGTGGACGAGGCGATTGAAGAGGGCATAGACATCAAGTTCCTCACCGCCCCGCTGGAGGTCCTGGCCGGCGAAAACGGCAAGGTGTCCGGGGTCAAGTGCCAAAAGATGGAGCTCGGAGAACCCGACTCGTCGGGCAGAAGAAGGCCCGTCCCGGTGCCCGATTCGGAGTTCGTCGTCGAGACGGACAACGTCTTCTCCGCGATCGGAGAAATGCCCGATCTCTCCTACCTTCCGGAAGACATCAAGCGCGACGAATGGGTGGTTCAAATCGACGCCGAAACGGGCGTCGCCTCGTCGCCTTCGGTATTCGCGGGCGGCGACATCATCGAGATCCCGCACATGGTCGTCACGGCAATAGGCTCGGGCAAGCGAAGCGCGCTTGCCATCCACGCCAAGCTCAAGGGCGAAGACGTCAAGCCCATGTATGAGCAGGTCAGGGTGGGACACAAAAGCTCCCTACACGCATCCGATCTGATCGATCCCGAAGACAACGGCAAGTACCTGAAGTCAGACAAGGTGGTAGCCATAGACGACATCAACCTCAATTACTTCAGTCGGGAAGGCCGACACAGAATGAAGCACCTGGCCCCCGAGGAGAGAAGGACGTCTTTCGAAGAGGTGAACCTGGGCCTGCCAGCCGAAGTCGCGATGAAAGAGGCAGGGCGCTGCTTCAACTGCGGGGTTTGCAACGGCTGCGACAACTGTTTCGTTTTCTGCCCGGACTCGACGATTCTTAGAAAGGACGGGAAGTACTGGGTCAACTACGATCATTGCAAGGGCTGTGGAGTCTGCGTCCAGGAGTGCCCCAGAAGCGCGCTTTCCCTGGAGCCGGAGGAGAAGTGGAGGCGCTAGCCGGACGGCGTTGGGACCGGTGCCGACACCTTCGCCCCGACATCGCAGATCGGACGAACGGCGCCGGTGCTCGGCGGCGAGACCGAGGAAGGTCGCCGGCCCGCGGAAACTCAGCACTTGACTCGACGACGTCGGAGGAAAGATGAAGAAGGTAATTAAAGGTAATTTCGCGGTCTCCTACGGGGCGATGTTGTCCCGCGCCCAGGTCGTGACGGCGTATCCGATCACCCCCCAGACCACCATTGTGGAGCTCCTCTCGGAGATGTGCTCCGACGGCACGCTCGACGCGAGCTTCATAAAGGTCGAGTCGGAGCACTCGGCCATGGCGGCATGCATCGGGGCCGCTTCCGTGGGAGCGAGGGTCTTCACGGCTACGTCGTCTCAAGGGCTTACTCTCATGCACGAGCTTCTGCACTGGGCGTCGGGCGCCCGACTCCCGATAGTAATGGCCAACGTCAACAGGGCGATGGCCCCCGGCTGGACGATCTATTGCGACCAGAACGACAGCCTCTCACAGAGAGATACGGGCTGGATCCAGTTCTACGCGGAGAGCAACCAGGAAGTGCTGGACACCGTGATCATGGCCTACAAGCTCTCGGAGAAGGTCCTGATACCCAGCATGATAAACCTCGACGCCTTCTTCCTGTCGCACACGTCTGAGCCGGTGGATATTCCGGACCAGAAGCTCGTGGACGAGTTTCTGCCCCATCCGAAGATGCCCTATTCGATAACGGCAAAAGACCCGCACTCTTTCGGCGGATTCCTGCGCCCCCCGGGGTACTTCAGAATAAGACACAAGCTCGCCCAGGCGATGTTCGAAGCCGTGGATACGGCGGAAGAGGTGCAGGAGGAGTTCGAGAACAAGTTCGGAAGGAGCTACGGGGCGGTCGAGCCCTATAGATGCGAGGACGCTGAGATGATCCTGGTGACGGCCGGCACGGCGGCGAGCACGGCCCGCATCGCGATCGACAATCTGAGGGACCAAGGCAAGAAGGTCGGCACCCTCAAAATACGCATGGTGAGGCCCTTCCCTACGCGGAAAGTCCGAGAGATTCTGGGTCCCACGAAGAAGGTAACGGTAATGGACAGGAATATGTCCTACGGCATGGGCGGGATCTTCTTCCAGGAGGTCAAGTCCGCCCTGTACAACATGCCCTCAAGAAACGGGGACAAGCCCGTCGTATTCGGCTATATCGCCGGCATGGGCGGAGTGGACATAACCCCGAAGATAGTAGAGGAAATAGTGGCGGATACAGAGCGCAGGGACCGGCCCGACGATGAAGCGGTCTGGGTCGGACAGCCGAAGGCCCTGAACTAGACGCAAAGGGGGCGGACCGCCGGAATCGGCCGGCGCGGCGGATCGCGCCGCGGACAAGTGAACATCGCCTAAGGCGGTCCGAGCTATGGAACGGAAAACCCAAGAATTGAAGGACGCTCGCTCTACAATGTGACATAGACGGCCCCGAGGCAAAGAGCCGCTCCGAAACGGAGGGATTGAAGTGACACGCCCACTAGTGACAGATGAGAAGAAGAACTTTCAGGTGCCGGACACCGAGTTGATGACGCCCGGCAACGTGGCCTGCGGCGGCTGCGGCGCGACGCTGTCAATGCGGCTCGCCCTCAAAGCGATGGGCGAGGACACGGTAACCGTCATTCCCGCGTGCTGCTGGGCGGTGATCGACGGCGCGTGGCCTCATTCGAGTCTCAGAATCGCCAACCTTCACACGGCGTTCGAGACCACCGCGGCGGCCGCTTGTGGAGTGAGGGCGGGCCTGAACGCGATCGGCGAGACGGACACCACCGTGATGGGTTGGGCCGGAGACGGAGGTACTTTCGACATAGGCATCCAGGCGCTGTCGGGCGCCGCGGAGCGGAACGAGGACTTCATCTACGTTTGCTATGACAACGAAGCCTACATGAACACCGGAATACAGCGGAGCTCAGCCACTCCGTACGGGGCGTGGACCACGACGACTCCCGTCAAGAACTTCAAGGAAAGACCAAAGAAGAACATGATGGAGATAATGGCGGCCCACAGGATTCCATACGCGGCGACGACCACCGTGGCCCATCCCGACGACTTCCTGCGCAAGTTCAGGAAAGCTAAGGAGATCAGGGGCACGAGATTCATACACGTCTTGTCGCCTTGCCCGCCGGGCTGGAAGATGCCCAGCCATTTGTCCATCGAGGCGTCGCGCAAGGCGGTCGATTGCAAGACGTTTCCAGTTTATGAGATAGAGGACGGCGTGCGTTACACCCTCAACATCGAACCCAAGGGCATCCCCGTCGCCGAGTATCTCTCCATGCAGGGGCGTTTCGGTCACTTGACGGACGAGCACCTCGCCGCCATTCAGGAGCAGGTCGACAAGGACTGGGAACGACTCATGAAAAGGATGGAGATCGACTGACCGGGTACGCACCGGCGGAACGACCTCGCCCCGCGTCGCCCTTGGGGCCGCGCGGGACGAATAGTTCTCGGCGCGGAGAACCGCCCGGCCGGTGGCGTCGGTGTTTGTCGGTACAAGCTCTTGATGCGGCCCCACGTGCTCGGGTCGGGTCGGACCGGCTCGTTGATCTGCTCCCGGCGGAACCTGACGCACACCGCACTCAAATCGGGACGGCAATTCGACACCTCTTCGATGAACTCCATCTTGAAGTAGTCTCCCTCGGGCGTATGGAGAACGGCGACTCTCTCGAACGGGTCATGAATCAGATCGTAAGAGAAAACCGGAGATTCAATATCGCCCCATGAGACATCCGCGTATTCCTCATCGCTACAGGCTATCTCCACCCAATCCGTGCAAAAATGGGGCAGGGCACTGATTATGGATTACGACGGCGTGCGGCTCAACTTCCGCCCGGTAGGAGAAATGGAAGTCCGTGGTATCCGGCTCACCGGGAGTGTAGGGCACCCACGGCGGCTGGAAGATCGTTCCCGCATCCGGGTCGAACCACTCATCCTCATACTCCAAGAGGTCCTCAGCGCTCCAACACTTATGAGGCTCCCCGCCAGGTCTCCCCGCCGTTGGCGTTGCGGGTTGGGAGTCACCCATGATACCATTAGCGGCGCGATGGGGCCTCCGCCCCGTGCCCTCAGATGGTCCCGCCGCGCCGACCATACCGAAGGAGAAGCCTCCGATGACGTCCGATTTCCGCCGAGTTCTCACATCAGCCTTGGTGATCGCCGCCCCGCTTGTCCTTTCCATTGCGGCGGAAGCCGCCGCCCCCGAGTGGGTCAATATCCAACTAAACCGGGACGAGACCACGCAGCTCCAGAACGAGGAGCAGATCGCGATCAACCCCGGGAATCCGGACAATATGGCCGCCGTCTGGAGGGATTTTCGACTGGGGTACCGGCGAGTCGGTTGGGGATACACGTTCGACGGCGGCGAAACCTGGACCGAGGGAGGCCTGATCTCCGAGCCGACCTACCAGATGCAGAGCGACCCGGGTATCACAGCGGACAACTACGGCAACTTCTACGCCATTGTCCTGTCCTACACGGGAAGCACGGCCGAGCCCAACGGCCTGATCGTTCTCAAATCCACCGACGGAGGGGTCACCTGGGGCAAGCCGCTGCCCGTGGTCAATGGAGTCCCGAATGTCTTCGAAGACAAGGAGTTCATAGCCTGCGACCGCACTTACGGGCGCCATGACGGAAACCTCTACGTCACGTGGACCAGGTTCGGCGCGACCACCGACATCTTGGCCCGCTGGTCCGCGGATTCCGGCAAGAGCTGGAGCAACACCATCGAAGTGAGCGACGAGAGCTCCGTTCAGTTCCCCATTCCGGTGGTGGGGCGCGGGGGAGAAGTATACATAGCCTGGGCCGGCTACGCGAACTCCGCCATCATGCTCGACGTCTCGACGGACGGCGGAGCATCGTTTGGAACGGATCGTCGGGTAGTGTCGGTCAACACGGTGTCGACGGTTATAGCAGGGGGAATCAACGCGTACTCATCGCCTCACATGGATGCCGACATCGGCAACGGCGACTACTCGGGGCGGCTTTACATCGCGTTTATGGACCGAAGAGAAGGCCTCAGAGACCACGATATCTGGGTGATCTCGAGCGACAATATGGGCCTGACCTGGACGACTCCGGTTCGCGTAAACGACGATGAGCCCAACAACGGACGGGATCAGTTTCACCCGTGGCTCACCGTAGACAACACGGGCGTGGTCACGGTGGTCTGGCTCGACCGGCGCCACGATGAGCAAAACCTGACCTACCACTGCTACATCTCTCAGTCGACCGACGGAGGGGCGACTTGGTCGCCGAACGTGCAAGTAAGCACGGAACCCTCCGATCCCATTTACGCGTTCCCCGGCAGCCCGGGCCGTGATTATCCGGAGACGAAGGGTCAAGACCCATCGAGCACGGGATATCCCACGATATCCGCGACCATGGCGGGCCTCCTCGGCGAGTACATCGGGGTCGTGTCATGGGACGGCCACCCAACGCCTATCTGGACGGACATACGCAACTTGAATCAGGACGTGTACGCGGGTTATATCGAGAGGCCTGAAGAAGTCGTATGGCCCACGGCCGCCGATCTCGCGAGGGGCCTCGTGATAGTACCGAATCCCATCCGGCCGGGCCGGGAGGTCACGGTGTGGTCCGGAGAGGAAGGACCGGGCGTTCTGAGCATCCATGACGCAATGGGCCGCGCGATCCGCACATTGAGCTACACACAAACAGCGGACAGGAGAATGACCCTACGCACGGAAGAAATCGGCGGGGCGGCGGGCGGCGTATACTTCCTGCGACTAAGCACGCTCACCGGGACTTCAAAAGGAAGACTGATCCTGGTCGAGTAGCCGCCACGCCGGAGATTGGAGGGAATCATGAAAACACGACGAGGGATACCGGCCCGATGGATATGCGCCGTGCTATGCGTGATCATGTCGGCTGCCTTAGTGGGTTGTGATGACGACTCGTTTTCCCCGCGGCGAAAACCGGTGGTCCCCTCCGGAGCGTACATCGACGACCCCATTGTAATAGAGAAGACCGACCCGATCCAGGAGTCCTCGCATTCAGGCGGCGAGATTGCGTTTGATCTGAGTTCCGTGCCGATGATCGCCGACGGGACCTTCAACGATCTCGAGGTTTCCTACTGGTCGCCCGATAGCTGCGACAGGGACACCTGGATCTACAATTGGAGAACTCGGTCATGGGCTCAAATCGGCTACCACAACGCTCCCGGCAGCGGCTGCTTTATGAGCCCAATGCCTCAATACCACCTGCTCTCCGGCGCCGGCATAAACGCCTACGACGTGGTGAGCAACAAGGGGGTCGTGAGGCTAATGCGAGGACCGACGCCGGAGGAGAATGAGTCGAGCGAGACTGCGACATTGTGGGGCGAAGCCACTATAAGAGTCCTGAGGATTAACCCGGCTTACCATACGCTCTCCATGGTCGGGCGCGAGCCGAACAACCATTACGGCTTGACCTGGGACGGGGAGGCCTTGTGGGTTTCGGACTCGTGGAAGCTCACGAGAATCACCGGGACCGGTGAGGTCTTGGCCTCGCTGGCAACAACCTGGAGCATCCCAGAGGGCCTCGGCTTTGACGGAACTTACTTCTGGGTCAATGACCTGGACTCATGGCATCTTGCCAAGATCACTCTTGCCGGCCGCGAGCTGGGGGGATGGTGGCTCCCCGGGGAATACCACGCCGGGATCACCTGCGGCGCAGGGCGAGTCTGGGTGGGCGAGCAGCGCGGCCCTTACTCGCGGATCTTCGGAATTGACCCGGACATACGTTGGCCGGGAGACCGGCCCGTCGTGACGGACACCTTGCTCACACCGGGGCTGACCGTCGACGGCCTAGCATGGGACGGAACGAACCTGCTCGTCGCTTGCGACGACGACAGCCTGTACGTGATGGATTTGGAGGGAGAGGCCCTCGAAGCGTACGACCTTCCCGTGAAATACGTAAGGGACATAGCCTGGGACGGCGAGTCGGTGTGGATACTGAACCGCGGCCCGAAGGACCTGCATAGCATGGACATGGTGATCACGCGGTTCAGGCTGCGGTGAGATGAGTGCGAGCGTGTTCCCGGCATTTTCTGGGAGAGCGGACACATCGCCGAAATCAACGAATATCACATGAGAATCAGCGGACGCAGAATCGGGGGAGAGACCACGCTGCGGAGATTGCCCCGACGCCCGGCATGATCCTGCCGTCCCCGGAATTCCGGAATCACGACGTCATGTCTGGGTCCTTGGCTATCCTAAGCGGAACACTCTTGAGACTGAAACCATGGACCGAGACCTCGAAGGAGTAGTTGCCATATTCCTTCAGTCTCAGCCCATCGATGTCAAACACGGTCAAGAAGCTCTGTCTCCAACCGGCAGGTAAATCTGGGTTCTTGGCCGGCTTCAGCTCACCCGTACTCCGCGAAAACTGCATATGGATCGAAGCAGTGCAGAGTCGACAACCCATGAGTGCCGTTCGTCACACCTGATCCTGGCGACCAAACCCGGCGGAGCCTATCTGAAGTCCGCTGGAGAGGCGAATTGCTAGTGCATCCGACGGATGCGCGCACTCTTGGCGGCAGGCGGATTGCGTTGGCCGGCGTTTTCCAGCACCAGGAAGGCCCGTCGCATCAGTGATGCCCGTAGGCAGGCGAATACGGCTGATATGGGCGTGTGCATAGTCCGCTAGAGCATATCACAGCGGGGGAGCGTTGCCCGACATCAAGGTGTTACGGAGTTTTTGCGGACTACGGCGCTAAACTGTTACCTACCGTCGCGCTGCCGCTTCCTGCGGCGCAGTCTAATCCCCAAAGGAATAAGAAGATAGGGGCTGCGTGATGGAAGCAGCTTGACACAATGGGATGGTGTTGCCACAATGGTAAGTGCACTGTCGTTATTGGGAGGCCAATGGATTAGTTGCACCCTGGATTGGGAGGCGACTCCTTGACGCTGGAGGTGGTCTTTCCCCTAGGGTTTGAGCCAAGCGGCGAATACTTCGACGTGTGGTATGGTGAGGTGCACGTAACACACGATCTGGAATACCAATATCTACGCAAGAACATCAAAGAGTCTCGGGACTTTCATGGACGAGTACACTGTTCCACTATAACCTCACAGTTTTCGAAAGAGAGAAGGAGGGAGTTTAGTCATGATTAGGAATGTAGTTGTAATTCTGATAGTGGCGTTGGCGAGCGTCGCAATCCTGATGCCCGCACAGGCTCAAGAGAGAGATGAGTGGGGCAAGCTCTGCTATACGCATTCTGACGGCTGGAGGCTTTCTTTGACTGGAGGAGAAGTAGATGTCGAGGAAGCCAAGAATGTGTGTATACCTGCTTGCGCGGGATTCAAGTCTTACAAGGAAATGGATGAGAATCTCGACAAAGTAGGTTCAAAGATGGGAGTTTACTTTTACCTATACAGGACGATTTACAGGGATTGGAATGACGAACAAGAGCGGGCAAAACAGAGTAATGAGAAGCCTGTGGAATACAGGTATCTTGCCTGCGCTTTGGATCTTCCAGTGCCGTCAGAGGGGAAATCCGTCAGTTTGACCAGCAGGGCCGAAGTCACCATCAAAGTCCGTGAAACAGGAACTGGTCAGATAGTGGAACTGACTTCCATTGCCGTTTTGGGAACCAGCGATTACAAGAGACAGCTGTTTTGCTGGGATTCCAGGAAAAGTGCGGTCGTAAAGGCGGATCCCAAGAAGTTTTGCAGTAAGGGCAATACCATTCTCTTGTTCGCTATGTTTCCCGATGTGTTTGATGTCAAGGATATAAAGGAGGTGAGCGCCAGCGGATTTCAGGTAGTGGAAGACCAAGTGAGCTGGGCACGGCAATAGGCAATAAGAACTGCACAGCCGAGGAGGTGATCTAAATGAGGAAGCTGCTTTTTGCTCTTGCAGTCGCGGCTATTCTGGTCTGTGGCATTGCGCCAAAGAACACACCGCTCGTGCCACAGCCGGCCGGCGCCGCAGTCATTCAGTCGTGTGTTGAATCCGCCATGAATCCACACGATCTATGGAAAGCCATGGTCTGTTTATATGACATGGCTGCTGAGTGGTGGCGGAACGGCCAAGATGGCGCCACCTGGTGGAGCGACCGAGGTGGGACGTAGAGTATTCTTCTAGGCTGTCGTGGCTTCATTGCCAAGCAAAATACGCCGGGATCGCCGCGCGTGACGCATGAAGGTCACTTCCCTTGGAGATAGTAACGAGGCCCCCGGCCTCCCGCCGGGGGCCCAAAGGCCGCAGAGCCATGGCTGGTAGTTGTACCGGCGTTCAAAATCATCGGGCAATGCAGCCATCGCCATGCTCAGAACCTTCGATGCCAAATTGCGGCATTGCACGCTGGGGCGAATCAGAAAACGGCTCATCCCCACCACCGTGTGCAGATACGCTCGGCGCTGCTCCACATCCCAGCCGATCCACTTGTCACGGTCGGCCGGTTGCAGAGCCGCAGCAGCAAAACCCAAACCTCCAAGCCACCCGTCCTCGGAATCAATCAGATACCGCAATTGCCGACCCACCACGGGGCCCGCGCCTTGCGGATGCTCGCGGAGCATCATCTCGTTCCATGTCCGCATCTGTTGCTTCGTCCTCACCGGCACCAGATTCAATCCCCACACGTAACCGGCCTACGCGAGCACATTCCTCGGCGGCGCGACCGGCTCGGACAAACGCCTCGGCGAATTGCACCCGGTCCTTCTGAGAGCAACAGCCAGAACGAAATACCCGGCGTGCTCCAGCTCCCGAAGCGCCTTCAGGCAGCCATTGCTTTGTTTCCGGCCCCGGGCGTCATAAAACCCGAACTGCTCACACACAGCCTCGGCCAACCCGCTGCGATGAAGGGACTGATTGCATTCCAACAGCCCGCAAACGTATTCTATGCTCGCGGGCTCCGACAGAGCCCGTTTGATCTGGTTTTGTATGTTCATGCCACAAGAATGCACGGCATGAGCTTCAATGTTCAGAACTTATTTACGGGTAAAGAGCAGAGGGCTAGCCAGAAAAGGGGGCGCGGAGGAATTCGATCGGTGTTCCCGGACCATATCCCTTCGATCCAGGACTGCAGGATCGGGGGTTGGTCCGCATCCGAGGTTATGAGCGCTTGCTTAGACCCCGCCTCTCATGCGAGGCAACCCAGGAGAATAGACCGTGAGCACCCGGGCTTCGGGAGATTGGCAGGGGAAGAAAGGGCCTCCTCGATATCACCGTACGGAGTCTCTCTATGAGCTAAAATACAACAGCATCTATGTCTTCTTCTTGCTCACGGGCTCGGCGCTCATGAGCATCTCATGCATCGCGGCCGCAGCCACGCGCGCCTGGCCCATGGCGGAGATGACGGTGGAGCCGCCGGTTATTATGTCGCCGCCGGCGTAGACGCGATCCCGAGTGGTCTTGCCGGTCTCTTTGTCCGCCACCACGATGCCCCACTTGTCCGTCTCGAGGCCGGGCGTCGTCTGGGGAACCAGTGGATTGGCGCCGAAGCCTATGGCCTCGACGCATGTGTCGACGTCGATCTCGAACTCCGAGCCTTCGATGACCACGGGGCGGCGCCTGCCGGATGAATCCGGCTCGCCGAGCTCCATTCTCACGCACTTGGCGCGCTTGAGCCAGCCTTCGTCGTCGCCTATGAACTCGACGGGGGCCGTTAGGAAGTTAAAGTCGACGCCCTCTTCCTCGGCGTGGTCCACCTCTTCCACCCTGGCGGGCATTTCCTTTCGGGATCTGCGATATAGACAATAGACGTGCTCGGCGCCCATCCTAAGCGACACGCGGCAGGCATCCATAGCCGTGTTGCCGCCGCCTATCACCGCCACGTTCTTGCCGACGACGACCGGGGTGTCGTTTTCGGGGAAACCGTGGGCTCCCATCAGAATGATTCTCGTAAGATACTCGTTGGCGGAGTAGACGCCTTTCAAGTTCTCGCCCGGTATTCGCATGAACCAGGGCAGACCCGCGCCGGTACCGATAAAGACCGCGTCGTAGTCCTTTAGCATGTCGTCGACCGTGAACGCTTTGCCGACGACCACGTTGCAAAATATCTTCACCCCCAGAGCCCTGAGATAGTCGATCTCGGCGTCCAGGATATCTCTCGGCAGACGGAAGCTCGGAATGCCGTAGCGCATGACCCCGCCCGGCTTGTGAAGCGCCTCGTAGATCACGACCTCGTGGCCCTTCTTCGCCAGGTCTCCGGCCGCCGTGAGCCCCGCCGGGCCGGATCCTATGATGGCCGCCTTGCGGCCCGTGGGAGGATCCACGTCGGGCAGCACGAGGCCGAGGTTCGCCCTCTCCCAGTCGGAGACAAAGCGCTCCAGGTGACCGATCGCGACCGGATCGAATTTCTTCCCCGTCGTGCATACGAGCTCGCACTGCTGCTCCTGGGGACAAACTCTCCCGCATATGGCGGGCAGGCTGTTCGCGTCCTTTAGTATCCTCGCCGATTTCGCGAGGTCGCCCTCTTCGATGGCCTTGATAAAGGCGGGGATATCTATTCGCACGGGGCAGCCTTCAACGCAGGGCTGCTTCTTGCACTGAATGCAACGTTGCGCGTCGAGGAGAGCCAGATCGTCGGGAAGTCCCAGAGCCACTTCGTCGAAGTTGGTTTTGCGAACGTTCGGATCCTGCTCGGGCATCTTCTGCCTGGCGATCTTCATCCGCTCTTTGTTGGTGAGCCCGCCCTTGCCCTTACCGGGGGCCGCCTTCTCTTTCTTCGTCTTCTCGTTGCCCTTCACCGCGTCGCCCACTTCCACCTCCGGACAGAATCGGCGGCCGAACGCCGCCGAGTTAAAGACATCAAGAAATCAATCCAGCCCAAACCGCCGGGCCGTTCGGGTGACCCGCCTGTCGCCGGCTACCGGCGCTGTAGTTGCGGTCCTTCTCATTTGTGGGGCTTGACGCCCCTTTACACGGCCCGTACATGACACTCACTACGCGCCTATCCCGCGGTACAACCCGTCGCATAGGCCGACGGGCCTCTTTGAAGGCCGGGAATCTCAAGCCGTCTTCGACTCTCTCTTTTCCTTCAGCTCCAAATACCTGTCGTAAGCCTTCTTCTCCATCTCTTTGTACATCTGATTGCGCTTGGCCACTTCGTCGAAGTCTATCTCGTGACCGTCGAAGTCCGGCCCGTCCACGCACGCGAACTTGGTCGCGCCCCCGACGCTGCAACGGCAGGAGCCGCACATGCCCGTCCCATCCACCATTATGGTGTTGAGACTCACGTAGGTCTTTATCCCGTGCGGCCTGGTCATCTCGGACACGGCCTTCATCATGGGAATAGGTCCGACGGCCATGCAGAAGCCTATGTTCTCCTCTTCCCCGATGATCTTCTTGAGCGCGTCGGTGACGAATCCCTTGGTGCCGTAGCTTCCGTCGTCCGTGGTTATTTCCAGTCGGTCGCTCGCGGCCCTCAACTCGTCCTCGAGGATTATGAGGTCCTTGCTCCGGGCGCCGATCACGGAGATAACCCTGTTGCCGAGGTCTCGGAGACTCCGGGCGACCGGTATTATCGCCGCCGTGCCGTATCCCCCGCCGAGCAATACGGCGGTTCCGTACTCCCCGAGATGAGTCGGCACTCCCAGCGGGCCCACCACGTCCGAGAGGTGATCGCCCGGCTCCAGCTCGCACAGCTCGTTCGTGGTCTTGCCCACGGCTTGCACGACGAAGCGAACGACCCCGGCCTCGGCGTCGCCTCCGGCAATGGTGAGAGGGATGCGCTCGCCCCCCTCGCGGATTCTGAGCACCAGGAACTGGCCGGGCTTCCTCGCCTTGGCTACGAAAGGCGCCTCGACCTCGAAGTGATACGTATTGGTGGCTAGCTTCCTCTTCGAACGTATGAGATGCATTCCCCTCCCCCTCTATTGGCCCTTCCCGGCGGCGGAAGATTCGACCTCCCGTCTCCCGGACGCATCGGGTTCGCTATTGTCGTATGCCCTTTGAAGAATCGAGATCGGGTGCCTTACTTCCAGGCCGGTTCCCTGCTCAAGCTGGACCTTGCAGGTCCCGCATCCGGTAACCACCACATCCGGGGCGGCGCGGCGCACCTCGTCGAACAGGGCTTTCCCGATCCGCATAGACAGGTCGAAATTGCGGCTTTTCATGCCGAAGGTCCCGGCCATACCGCAGCAACTGTCCTTGATCGATATTATCTCAAGCTCCGGAATGGTTTTCAAGACCCGGTCCGTCCTGTCGCTCACGCCCTGCGCCAAAAGGTGACACGGCACGTGGTGAACGACGCGCAACGGCAGAGGCCCGGGCTTAAGCTCGGCCTCTCCTCTCGCGTTGAGGAATGAGATGTACTCGAAGAGGTCGAAAGTGCCGGCTGCCGCCTTCCGCGCTTGCTCCGTGCCGAGCAAGAGCGGATAGTCCTCCTTTATCGCCAGACAGCAGCTCGCGGCGCTCGCCACTATCGAGTAGCCGTCCTCAACGGCATCGAAGAGGACCTCGACGTTCTTCCTCGCTCTTTTGACCGCGCCTTCCTTGTCGCCGAGCGTCAGCCTCGCCATACCGCAGCATTCAAGCTCCGGAACCCAGACTTCGGCCCCAAGCCTTGTCAGAATATCGATCGCGGCTCTTCCTTCTCCGTCGGAGTCGTTGAAAAGGGCGAAGCACCCGGGGAAGTAGAGCACCTTGTGAGGGCCTTCGCCGGCACGGATCGGAGGACGAAGCGGCCTGTCGCTGAACTCGGGAAGATCGCGCCTCCTGTCTATGCCGACGGTCCTTTGCAGAACGAACCGGCCCGGGCCGGTCTTCATTCCAAGGTTGGACAGCGACGGGGTCAGGGAGCCGACTCGAGAGAGCTCGAAGGAATTGGCGACGAAGCTCGACGCGCGGTCCAGGCCCTTCGCCTTGACGTAGCAGGCCCTGGCCTCGGCCGCGAGCCGCGGCACATCCACCCTCGTCGGACATTCGGTAAGACATAGCTTGCAGTTGAAACACAGGTCGAAGATCGACTTCCAATCGTCGCGAAGCAGCATCTCATCCGGCGAACCGAGCTTTCCGGAGACAAGCCTTCGAAGCAGATTCGCCTTGGTGCGTGCGGACCCGCTCTCCTCTCCGGTTGCGGAGCCGACGGGACAGTAAGCCCGGCATGCGCCGCAGCCGTGGCATTTCTCGATCTCATCGAGCAAAGCCGCTTGGTCGAAGATCTCGCCGGTCGGTATCACCTTGTAGTCGGAACCGTATCTAAGATGCCTGTCCAGAAGGTAGTCGTCGTCCCCGCCGACCTTGTTGCCCGGATTCAGTATCCCTTGGGGGTCGAAGACGGACTTCACCTCACGGAAGACCCGAACGGCGTCTCCATAGAACAGCTCCAGAAAGCCCGTTCGCAGCCGGCCGTCGCCGTGCTCGCCCGTGGGGCTGCCTCCCATCCCCGCGGCCAGCTCATACACGTCGCCCGCGATCAGTCTCATCTTCTTCCTGTGATTGGGGTTCTTGAGATCGAGCACGGGCCTCACGTGAAGGTTGCCGTCGCCGCCGTGACCGAAGACCCCGGCTCTGACCCCGTGTCGCTCGAAGATCTCCAGCTCGCCGCGTATGAACTCCGGAAGACGCGCGGGCTCCACCGTGACGTCCTCGATGAAGGCGATAGGCTTCTCCGGCCCCTCCATTCGGTTAAGTATCGCCACCGCGGAGGTTCTCAAGCCCCAGACCTGCCTGGCCTCGGCCGGGTCATCCACGATCTTTATCCCGAGGAAGGACGAGTCCCCTTTCAGGATCTTCTGCGCCCGATCGAGCTTCTCCTTCACTTCTTCCCTGGAGTCTCCCTCGAACTCCAGAAGGAGGGCCGTGTCCGTATCCGCCATGAAAGCTCCGGGGCTTTCGAGCTCCTTGCGGTCCACAAACTCAAGGAACGTCCGCCCCATGATCTCAAGAGAAGAGGGCTCGATCTCAAGGAGCCTGACGATCGCCTCGCCGGCAGACTCGAGCGATGAGAAGCCCGAAAGGGCCGAGCCGCGCGTCTTCGGAAGCTCCGTCAGCTTAAGTGTCGCCTCGGTCACGAGGCCCAGGGTGCCCTCCGATCCGACCAGGATCTTTGTAAGGTCGATCCCATCGTCCGTCAGCGCCCCGGCCAGGTTGTAACCGCTCGAGTTCTTGGTGACATTTGGGCGCTTGCTCTCTATGAGCGCGGCGTTGTCGCGGAGGAGCTTGTCTATTCTCTCGCATATCTCCGAGAGCCCGGCCGCGTCCGATCGGCTTGCGTCCACAATCCCGCCGGGGCCGGGTTCCCGGGACTGATTATCGTCTGTGCCTTCGGGCGGCGGATGGTCTTGGTTGTTTCCTTCGGCAGGATCTCCCCGCTCACGCCCGACTCCCGGGGGCCGCGCGCCGGAAAGCCCGCGGATAGCAGCCGTGTCCAGCACGGCGCCTCCGGAAAGCACGGCCTTGAGTGATATCACATGGTCTCTAGTGGATCCGTACTTGACCGAGTGGGCGCCGCCCGCGTTGTTGGCCACCATGCCGCCGATCGTGCAGTACTCGGCGCTCGACGGATCGGGGGCGAAGAACAGGCCTTCACGGGCAAGAATACGATTGAGGCGTCCCAGGACGACGCCGGGCTGAACTATCGCGGTCAGATTCTCCCGGTCGATCCTGAGCGGATTGTTCATGTAGAGGGAGCAGTCTACGATGATTCCCGCGCCTATGGCCTGTCCGGCGAGGGACGATCCGCCGCCTCTCGGGATAACGGGTATGCCCTCCGACGCCGCGTACTCAAGGAGCCGACGAACGTCTTCTACGTCGACCGGAGCCGCGACGGCGGCCGGCTCCACCTCGAAGATGCACGCGGCGGTGCCGTACATCCCCCTCGTGAGGTCATCCCACCACACGCGGCCGCGCAGCAACGCCGCCAGGTCGCGTCCTATTTGCTCTGCGTTCTTGTCGGCCACAGGCACCAGCTCCTCAATGCCGGATGGAATAAGACCGGCATCCGTCGTGGCGTCGAATTGGCATATCGGGAACGTCTAGGGGGCAGCGTTCAAAACGCAATCCGAGATCTCACTCGGATGAGGTCTTCTTCTCCCCGGGGGACGGAGGGGTCTCGTCGCTGGATGATGTTTCCGTCTTGCCGGCGGAGTCGGATCCACCGGCCTTCGGTCCTTTGTCGGTCTCGGCGGGTTTCTCCTTTTTTGCCGATCCGTCGGCAGTCGCGCCTTCACCAGCCGGCTTCGGCTCGGCGGCGCCCGATTCCTTCGGCGTCTCGGACTTCGGCTTCACCGGAGCCGGGGAGGCGCCCGCCGCACCGCCGCCGGCCTTCTCGGCAACGGCCTTGTCGGCGCCCTCCTTGGCGGCACCCGCCTTCTCCGCCTCCGCCTTTTCAGCGGCGGCCTTCTCGGCGGCGGCTTTCTCGGCGGCGGCGACTACCGCAGGATCAAGGTCCTTGCCGAAGGAAAGCAGCAGCTCACCTCTATCGTATACCGAGTACTCGTAGTCCTTCGTCATTCTTATGCAGCCGGTAGGACAAGCCTCCACGCAAAGCCCGCAGTACAGACACGTGGTCAAGTTGATATCGAAGAACGGAACCACAAGCTTCTTTTTCGTGCCGTCCGTGGTCTTTCCCATGTCAAGGCCGGGAGGAGGCTTCTTCGTTTCAATCGTGATACACTCCACCGGGCAGGCCCTGGCGCATTGCAAGCAACCGATGCAATCATCAATATGTACGTCCAGCTTGCCCCTCGCGCCGTCCGGAATCTCCCACTTCTGGTCCGGATACTGAAGCGTGATCGACGGAGAGAAGAAATACCTGATCGTCACCTTCATCCCCAGAAGGACGGTGTAGAATCCGAGCCAGACCTTTCGCAAGTACTCTCTCATTCAGACGTTTCCTCTATCCGTCCGTCGCAACGGAACGCCACCCCGTCACGCTGAATCGAGTTGTCCCCCCGCCGGGCTCATTCAACCCACGGACCAATACTCCGGCCGCCCCCCGGAACATCCCTCTAGAACAACAACTTCTGTACGGCCACGCCGAGCAGGCACACAAACGAAATGGGCAGCAACACCTTCCAGCACATATACATGAGCTGATCGACTCTGAGCCTGGGCAGAGTCCATCTCAGCCAAATAATCACGAAGACCAGGAAGAGGCTCTTCACACAGAAAACGACCGGCCCCGGCATTATCTGCGTGGGGAGAATCCCGTTCCAACCGCCCAGAAAAAGGGTCGTCGCAACGCCGCTGACCAGGAAAAGGGCCGCGTACTCGGCCAGGAAGAACATCGCGAACTTTATGCCCGTGTATTCGGTATGGAAGCCGGCCACGAGCTCCGACTCCGCTTCCGGGAGGTCGAACGGCGTCCTGTTCGTCTCGGCCAGGGACGCTATGAAAAAGATGATGAAGGCCACGAAGGTGAATGGGCTCCTGAACACAATCCAATTCCACACCCCTCCGCTCTGGGCCTCCGACAGACTCACCATGCTCATGCTCCCCACGTAGAGGACGGGCACAAGCACCGCTATGGTCATCGGTATCTCGTAGCTTACTATCTGGGCGGCGGAGCGCATGGCCCCGTATAGCGACCACTTATTGTTCGAAGCCCATCCCGCGACGACTATCGCGATCACCGAGAAAGACGTGATGGCTAAGATATAGAACACGCCTACGTTAAGATCGGTTACCAGCGTCCTCTCCCCGTACGGCAGAACCACGAAAGCGGCGAAGACGCCGAAGAAGGCCAGGAACGGGGCCAAGAGGAATAGCCTCTTGTCGGCCGCCCTGGGAACGATGTCCTCCTTGAGAAACAGCTTGATCGTATCCGCTATGGTCTGGGCCCATCCGTGCCAGCCGCCGACCCTCATGGGGCCGACTCTGGATTGGATGTGTCCGGATACCTTCCGCTCCTCCCATATGAAGAACAGGACGAGCAGAAGCATAAAAGCCAAGACCAGGACGCAGGAGATGAGGATGGCGCCGAAGTAAATCAGCTCCTTCGGCATCCCCGCCGCCGCTGAGAAGTTGTTCTCAAACCACGCAGCAAGTGACTCCATATGCAGCTCTCTCTACGAAACAGGTTACCCAACCGCGCCGGAAACTAACGGTCTATCTCACCCAGCACGATGTCAAGGCTCGCCACTATCGCCACCATGTCGGCGACCATCCCGCCCTTAGCTATCACCGGCAGCACGCTAAGGTTGCTGAAGGACGGAGAGCGGATCTTGAGCCTTGCCGGGGTCTTCCCGCCGTCGCTCACGATGTAGAAGCCGATCTCCCCCTTCGGGGCTTCGGTTCTGATGTACAACTCTTTGTCCTTGGGCCCCTTGATCATCTTCGGGACTTTGCCGGTGATCGGTCCCTCCGGAAGTCCCTCCAGCGCCTGCCTCACTATCCTTGCGCTCTGCTGCATCTCAATGATCCGGACCATGTACCTGTCCCAGGCGTCCCCCACCGTGCCCATCTCGCCCTTGCCGACGGGTATATCGAAATCGAACCGGTCGTAAATCCCGTAGGGCTCATCCTTCCTCAGATCCCACTTGAGCCCCGAAGCGCGCAGACAGGGACCGGTGACCCCATAGGCGATCGCCGTATCCAAGGGCAGGATGCCCACGTTCGCGGTTCTCTCGACGAATATCTTGTTGTAGGAGAGAAGATCGTGATACTCGGGTATCCTGGGATCGAAGTAGTCCAAGAACTCCGAGATTTGCTTCACCATGCCTTCCGGCAGGTCCCTGGAAACGCCGCCGATCCTGATGTAGTTGTAGGTGAGCCTGGCCCCGCAAGTTCTCTCGAAGATGTCCATTATCTTCTCGCGCTCGCGGAACCCGTACATGAACGGCGTAAACGCCCCCATGTCGAGGCCGAAAGTGCCCCAGGCGACCAGGTGGCTCGCGATACGGTTGAGCTCGGCCATAATGACTCTGATGTACTGCGCCCTCTCCGGTACTTCAAGGCCGAGCAGCTTCTCCACGCCGAGGACATACCCGAGGTTCATGTTCATGGACGCCAGGTAATCCAACCTGTCCGTATACGGCGTGAATTGCTGGTAGGTGACGTTCTCGCCGATCTTCTCCTTGCACCGATGCAAATAGCCTATGTATGGGATGACATCATGGACGATCTCGCCGTCCATCCTGAGCAGAAGCCTAAGCACGCCGTGGGTGCTCGGATGCTGCGGCCCCATGTTGAGGAGCATCTCTTCTGTTTGCAGCTTGCCCTCTATTTCCACAGTGTCCATTGTCATCCCGCCCAAATCGCGAACGTACTCAGCGGCCGACTCACGGTGGCGCCTGCAACCGGTGGCGCTTCCCAGTCCGGCAGGCATCATTCCGCCGAACTCCGGCCTACTCGGGCTCCTCTCGCGGCAATACCGGGATACCCCGGTACTCCTTCGGAGCCTGATAGTCCTTCCTCAGAGGATGCCCCACCCAATCTTCGGGCATCAGAATCCTTCTCAGATCCGAGTGTCCTTCAAACTCGATCCCAAAAAGATCGAAGGCCTCTCTTTCGTGCCACCCGGCAGTGGACCATATGCCTTCCACGCTCGGCACTTTCGGAGAGTCCTTCGGCACATTCACCTTCAATGTAACCTTGTGCTTGTGCTTGATGCTGAAAAGGTGATATACGACCTGAAGCTCCTCGCCAAGGTCCATCCCGCTCAAGCACATCAGTGAATCGAAGCCGAGGTGATCGTCCTTCGCCAGGTAAGCCGCTACTTTCCCGAAGCTCTCGGCGGCCACTTTCAACGTCAACTCGGACGCGTCGTCCGCGGAGAGCTTCTCCACGTCATCGGGAGGCACGGCGTCCATGTCAGTGGATCTGAGTCTCCCGTATATCTCATCCGGCGTCACTTGCTCTTACCTCGAATCGTCCCTGAACCGAGCCGCGCTCGACTCTTCGCCCGTCTATTCCGCGCTACGCCTGCTTCGCCAGCGTCTCCGTGCGTATCTTGTCCTGGAGCTTCATCAGCCCCTCCAGGAGCGCCTCCGGCCTCGGCGGACAGCCCGGAACGTGCACGTCAACCGGCACTATAAGGTCAACGCCCTTGACCACATGGTAGCCATGTTTGTAATAGGGGCCTCCGCTTATGGCGCAGCTCCCCATGGCGATCACATACTTGGGCTCCGGCATCTGGTCGTACAACCTTCTCAGAAGCGGCGCCATCTTGTACGTTACCGTCCCGGCCACAACCATCAGGTCGGCCTGCCGGGGAGTGGCCCTGAACAGGCCCGCGCCGAAGCGATCCAGGTCATACCTGGAAGCGCCCGTGCACATCATCTCGATGGCGCAGCAGGCGAGCCCGAAAAGCATCGGCCACAGAGATGAGAGCCTGGCCCAGTTGACGGCCTTGTCCACCGTCGTGAGCAGAACATTACTTTCAAAGCGTCCGTCAATCCCCACCGGCTGCACCTCCGGTCAATTTGGACTTGGTATCGTCTTTCAGTGTGCTCGGCGTCATGTCCGGGGCCGGCAAGACCCTCTCAACGCCACGGCCGCCCATAATCGACTTCACCCACTCGAGATCTCCCTTTCCCCAAACGTAGGCAAGCCCAACGAGCAGGATTCCGATGAAGACCGTCATCTCCACGAGCCCGAAAAGGCCCAACTCGTCATAGACGACGGCCCAGGGGAACATGAAGACGGCCTCGATCTCGAACACCAGAAAGACCAACGCTATGACATAGAAACGAATGTTGAACTGGAGCCATCCCGAACCAACGGGCTCCAGACCGCATTCATATGTGGCCTCCTTCTGAGCGTTCGGCTTGTGAGGCCTCAGGAGCCTTGAGAGAACAAGAGCGAACGCCACAAAACCGAGTGCCACCGCCATGAATACGGCTACGCCGGCGTACTCCAGCAACATGCACACTTCTCCTATGCTTTAGATGGTCTGAGTGTCCGTGTCATTTCGGGGCGAAGGTGATCCGTGTCCTCGAGTCGGCCGACGCCGAAAGAGGACCCAATATAATATGCCCGCCCGTCAGGCCGCGTCAAGGGCATATCGCAGGCCCCGTAGCGCCCGGCCCCGGCCTTGTGGCCGTGAGGGCCGCTTGGGCGTCCGGCACGACGCAACGGGCACGTCCTACCGAGCCCCCCGGCCCGCCGCCGCGCCCGAGAGGGACGCAATAGGCCGAGGGCGCGGACCGGCTCACTATCTCGCCATCCGGACCGGCCTGATCGGCGACTTATCTCAGCTCTCCTTGGGTTTGACTTGCGACGGAGGATTCCCCCCACCCGACCCGCTCTTCTTCCTATAATCCTCTATTGCCGCCTTGAGGGCGTCCTCAGCGAGGACCGAGCAGTGCATCTTTATGGCGGGCAGCCCTCCTAAGGCCTCCGCTACCGTCTTGTTCGAGACCTTGAGAGCCTCCTCTATCGTCTTTCCCTTAATCAGCTCCGTAACCATAGAGCTCGTCGCGATGGCGGCGCCGCAACCGAAGGTCTTGAACTTCGCGTCTACTATCTTGTCGCCTTCGATCTTGATCGTCAACTTCATCACGTCGCCGCACGCGGGATTCCCCACGTTGCCTTCACCGTCCGCGTCTGGGATCTCCCCCACGTTTCTGGGATTCGTATAGTGCTCCATGACTTCGGCGCTGTAATCGCCAAGGTTGTAACTCATTCCATCCTCCCGGCGGACATGTTGATCCCAGCGCTGCTCCCGGCGGATTGTCGCAGACGTCCGCCGTTTCAGGCCGATCGCCTCCGGCGGATTGCCGGCGGCCAAACCCCTCACGGCAGCGCAAACCGTCCGCCTCTTGTCATAATGTCATTATACGATCCCCATTTACCGGCGTCAACGGATTTGGGGGGCTGCTCGGAAGAGGCTCTCCCTACTGAACAGGGGATACGTCCTATATTGCCCGGAGGGACCCCTTCCCTGGCCACTACCGCCTTGTCTGTCGCATCGAAGGCAAGAGAAGCCGGGTGAAGTTCCGATGGAGGCCCTCTCGCGGCCGCCCCCGCTTCGATTCGCGCCCCGGAGCCTGCGGGAGCATGCGGACGAGCCCCCCATGGAACCACGAGGGGCGCCTAGCGGCCACGGGTCCCTCCCCGGCGAATTCCTGCTAAAGCACCGACCTAGACGGCCATCCGGGCGGCCGGCTTGATCTCGACCTCGGCCCGTGCCTAGGCCAAGGGCTCGGCGGTCTCATCCGGATTGTCCGGAACCGGGACGGCCGGCCCGCCGCCTCACGGATCAGATCATCAACCGCTTCCGAGATGCCTCCTACCTTCACGTCAGTCCGGGCGCACTACGGGGATCAATCGAAAAGGGGCACCACAAGGGCGCCCCTTCGTCGACTCATTGTGTAGCAGCACTCCGGCGGGCCGCGCCCGCCGATCTCTGCGGTTTACTTACCCGCGGCGACCTCTTCCAGCATCGCCGTGGTTATGGACTTGGGCCTCTCGATCGGATAGCCGAGCGCGCGGTCCCAGACGATGTTCGACAGCACGCCGAGCGACCTGCCGATGCCGAACAGCACCGTGTAGAAATCGTACTCCTTGACGTTGTAGTACCACTGGATGACGCCGGACTGAGCGTCCACGTTCGGCCACGGGTTGGCGGCCTTGCCCTGCTCCTTCAGGATGGGCGGGACGACCTTATAAAGCACGTCGACATACTTGAAGATCAGGTCGTCGGGAAGATGCTTGAGGCAGAAGTTCCGCTGCTCGGTGTAGCGCGGATCGGTCTTGCGAAGCACCGCGTGACCGAAGCCGGGGATGACCTGGCCTGAGTTCAGGGTATCCCACACGAACTTCTTCATTTCATCTTCGGTCGGCACCTTGTTGCCCATCTTCTCCATGACGCCCTGTATCCACCTCAACACTTCCTGATTGGCCAGACCGTGCAGCGGACCCGCGAGGCCGTTGATCGCGGCCGAGTACGCGTAGTAGACGTCGCTCAGCGCGCTGGCCACCAGGTGGCCGGCGTGAGCGGAGACGTTTCCGGACTCGTGGTCGGAATGGAGTATGAAGTACAAACGCGCCACGTCGTCATAAGGCTCGTCGATGCCCATCATGTGAGCGAAGTCACCGCCCAGATCCAGATTGGGATCGGACTCGATCTGCTTGTCGTCCCTGTACTTCAGGCGATAGATGAAGGCTCCGAGGACCGGGAGCTTGGCCCACAGGTTCATGGCGTCCTTGAGAGTCGGCTGCCAGTGGTCCATTCTGCCTAGGCCCTTGTTGTAGGCCTTGACGTACTCCGACTGGCACTGCAGCGACAAGATTCCCGCCGAGAACATGGTCATCGGATGGCTGTCCTTGTGCATCGCGCGCAGCATGGCCTTGGTCTCATCGGGCAGGGCGCGCTGTCTCTTAAGCTCGTCGCGCATCCACTCGACCTGTTCCATGGTGGGGACTTCGCCGGTCAACAAGAGCCAGATATGGCCCTCCACGAAGGGCTGCTCCTTGCCGGGCACCTTGGGCAGGGCTTCGAGAGTCTCCGGGATTGTTTTGCCGCGGAAGCGGATGCCCTCGTTCGGATCGAGATACGAGATGTCGGTGACCAAACAGCGAACGCCGCGGGCGCCGCCGATGGCCTGCTTGATCGTGACGTCCGAGACCTTGACGTCGCCGTGCTCCTTGAGGAGCTTGACCGTCCGGGGCCTGTGGGCGTCGATCTTCTCGCCCAGTACTTTTTCCAGCATTGGTTTGCCTCCTTGCTCCAAGGTTTGCCTGTATGTCGCCAAGACTGCGTATGACTAACTAAGAAACACGATCCTCTCCCCGGGTCGCCCGGGGGGCCACTTCCCATCAACCTGTAGCTACCACGTCCACGCTCGTGCCAAGGATAAAGCGAATGAAGGACGAATCGTGCGGGCGGAGAGGCGGATTGCTGCGCCTAAACCCATCAAAGATTGGACCAGGACGGCAGGGAAGTCAAGCGCAAAAGGCGGCTCCTAAGCCCTTGCCCGGGGCGGGCCTACGGGCCGCGATACTCCGCGGCCGAAGAACCAATGCCGGATCGGGGCGGAGCTGTAGGGCCAAGGGCGGCCCGCCGGGCACTTCGGACGGGGAGCCCCCAATCTCGGGGAAGATCGAGCTATCATGCGCGAATCCGGCGATCCAAGATCCGATCCGGACCTAGGCCGAGGGGCCGAGATTCAACCGCCGGCCCCTCAGCCATCCGGCGTAACCCGATCTTCCATCCGGCGCACGGTTCTACCTCGGCTCACGGCCGGAATCGGCTCAACCATCGACCCGGCTTTGGCCTCTACGTGAGACCCTCAGCCGCCGGGCCAACCCTCTCCCACCCGCTCCTTGTGAACAAGGTCACCCAAAGCGCGCCTCGGCGCCGGGGCCGGTATTTGCCGCGGACGGCCGATGGGCAGAAGACATATCGGGCTCATGTAAGGCGGAGCCGAAACCGCCTCGGCCACCGCTTCCTCGGAGAAGGCGCCCACCCAGACCGACGAAAGCCCCAGCGGCACACAGCTCAGATGCGCATGCTCGGCCGCGATCGCCAAGTCCAGCAGACAATAAAGCTCTCTTCCCCTGATCCCGTATTCGTGCTCGGACCGCCTCGGGTTGGCAAGAAAGACTAGAACGACGGGAGCCTCGGCGATGAAGTTCTGCCCCAATGCCGCCTTGGCCAGTTTCTTTTTCGTCGAGGCCTTCGTCACGACCACCACTTCGTAGGCTTGGAGGTTTCCCGCGGAGGGAGCGGCGTTCACCGCCTCGAGGACTGTCTTGAGCTCATCTTCCGTGACGGGATCTTTAGTATACGATCTGACAGAGCGCCTTTTGCTTACGACTTCGAAAAAGTCCACGTGGCCCACCTCACATTCGGCAACCCGACTAAACTGCCGGAACGTCGGGCGCTTCGGTCCCCCCCCTCCTCCCCATGCCGACGAGTCCAAGCACGAGAGGCAGCGCGCCGAGCGCTATCACTATGATCCCCGAAATCCGAAAGTAGTTGTTTTCCGACCGCAGCAGCGGGGTCGCGAAGAACACCGCGTCCACAACGTAGTGGGCGACGATGCAAACCAATATGTCGTACTTGATGAAGAAGTACCCGAAAATGAGCCCGCCTATCGTAAGCTCGATCCCCCTAACGTAGACCGGGTACACCTGATAAGACGAATGCGCGAAGGCCCAAATCACCGCCGGGATCAGCAAGGCCAGCGGAGTTATCTTGAGATATCTCTTTAGAAATGAGATGGAGAACAGCCTGCTCGTGAACTCCTCCGAGAGCGCCGCCAAGAGGCTTATGGCCAGCGGCACCAGAAAAGGCACATAGTACGATACAACGTTGGAGTAAGGGCTCTCCGCCGGCAACCAGACCCCGAGGAACTTGCGCCCGACGACGTAGAAGGCAGTGATATATCCCAGGAAGAGAAACGCGAGGCCGTATCCCATGAGGCAGGAGTAGGCGATCTTGGGGGAAGCGACCCGCCCGTTTCGCATGTCCTCTATGCTTCCCAGGCTCTCCGGATAGGTCTCCTGGGCCATCACGTGGCCCGAGAGTCCGGTCAGCAGTATCCACAGCGCGTAGGCCAGGGCGCCGATTACCGCCCCCGCTATCAACATGCCCACATAGGTGCCGTAGGTCAGCTCCGTCTGATAGCCGCTCTTTATCACGGGGAAGGAATTGAAAGCGTTCAGGAGCGTGAGGACGGCGGTGACGATCGCGATCGCTATGAAGAGCTTCCAGGGGGCGTCTATCTTGCGGGCCCTCAGCATCGCCATGATCGCCGCGGCTATAATGGTTAGAATTATGAGCACAAAGCTCACGATCGAGAGCAGAACGCCGTAGCCGGTTTCTTTCTCAATGGAGCGGCTGAACTTCTCGGGTACTTTGAGATAGTGCCGGTAGTAGCCGACCTCGTCCCCCTGAATCCTGACGGAATAGCGCACGGTGGCCTCCCCCGCCTCGGGATCTTCGGGCCGCCACTCCATCTCGTAGTCCTTCACCTTCCAGTTGAAGTAGTGATCCGTCCTGTTGCTCTTCTCCTCGCTCGAAGTCTCCACCTCTTCGAGCCCGGCGAGATCGACGCCCATTTCCGCCAGGAAGCCCTCGGCTGTCACCCTGGCGCTGTCAGGCGAGAGCTTCGCGCCCTCGGCTTCTTCCTCGATCGCGTGATTGAAGCCGATCAGCTCACCGTCGGGAGCCAGGGCTACGATCATCTCTTCCTTCTCGGCCGATCGGAACCAGCGGCACCTCCACCTCCACACCGGTATCTCACCCGACATAAGCTCATTGGCCTTCTCCATGCCCAGCGTCTTTTGCAGGAAGATCGCGGCGGTTTCATCGCTGCCGAAGACATTCGAGTTTATGTAGTCATCCAGATTGAGTCCCCGACCTTCAAGGAATTGCGCCGCCAGTCGTCCCGCCTCGTTTCGATCAACCTTGAAATCCAGGGAGGCTATCGGGAACGCGGACCTGAAGAGCATGATGAAAGTCACAAGGCCGACTATTCCCATGAGACTCCAAGGCAGAAGCCCCTTGCGAAGTCTGTCCGTGCTCATTTTGACCTCCTAGGTCTTCTCTCTTGCGACCCGCGCGCCTGCGGCGGGAGGCTTCCAACCCGGCGAACGCTCTCACGGCAATGCCGGGGACCTTGTCAACATCAGCCGGAAAACTAGTCCGGCCCCGACCGGATGTCAAGCCTTACGTCTCATTTCACGGCCGGATTGGCGTAGCAGTAGAGACACCCGGTCGGGCAGGACCTGTACCATCCGATATCGAAGCTCTCGGTGCACCCGCAAAGAGGACGCTGATCCTTGGCTCTCCGCTTCGAACACGCGTAGCCCTTCGGATGAAGTCGAGTCAAGAGCTCTCCGTCTATGCAACGCGACCGGAGAAGTCCGGGCACACAGCAGGCATGGAGCGTCACGCCCATCTTCTCCGCGAGACCGTAGATGTACGTCCACAGCCTGTCCATCTCGACGTCGTTCTTGCCGACGATCTCCATACCTCGGGAGGCCAGTCTCCTGGAGACCTTCCCATACGAAGTCACCCAGCTTATCGACACGTCCCGGATCCCGCATCGCAAGCCTGCCCCGACTACCTCTTCGAACAGGCGGGCGTTGGAGAGCATCTCCCCATCGGGCATCTTGATCTTGAGAAGCGGATCGAACCGGAGCCTGATTCCGGCCGGGTCGCCTGTGAAATCGACCAGGGACGGAAGCGCCGCCAGTGAATCGTTCGTCGTCGGCGCGCGCGGTTCCAGCGGGGTTCCGCCCAGCCCGGTTATCGTCAGATGCAGGAAAACCTGGTCGTACCGCGAGAGGAAGTCCTTGAGAGCGGCGTCCGAAGCCAGCGCGGGAGGATTCTTCGTCCAGATCACGACCGTATGGACTTTTTCGGGAGGCCAGTCTCTCGTTAGAACTTCGACGAGCTCGTCTCGATAACCCGACACCATGTCAACCCGGCGGCTCGCCGATATCACCTTGAGCTGATCCGGGGTTCTCTTGCCCACCACCGGCGCTTTACCCTCTCCCGATGACGCCTAGGCCGGGGCCGGCGGGAAGGACAATCTTCCCGTCTTCCACCTTGGCTCCGTCAAAGGGATCGTCCTTGATCAGCAGGTTTCCGTCGAGATCCGCCGCGTCAACAAGAGGCGTCAGATGCGCCGCGGCGCTGATTGCGATCGAGCTCTCTATCATGCAGCCTATCATCACCTTGAGACCCACGGCTCTGGCGGTGTGTATCATTCGCAGGGCTTCGCTTACGCCGCCGCATTTCATTAGCTTGATGTTTATGCCGTCGACGGCGCCGGCCAGGCGAGGCACGTCCGAGGAAACCATGACACTCTCGTCGGCGAAGATGGGAACGTCCGCGTTCTCCGTTACGTACCTCAGGCCTTCTATGTCCCCGCGGTCCACGGGCTGCTCGATCATCTCTACGCCCAGGTCCCTGAGCTTCTCGATCACCTCCACCGCCTCCTCGGGCTTCCAGGCGCAGTTGGCGTCGACTCTTATTCTTTGAGACGTTCTCGCCCGGATGGCCTCGACAACGTGGACATCGGCGCCGGTATTGAGCTTTACCTTAAGCAGCGGGAAGTCGGATGCTTCCTGTACTTTGCGCATCATCACGTCGAGATCGTCGAGACCGATGGTGAAAGAGGTGATCGGCGTTCTGTTGGGATCAAGGCCCAACATTCTCCAGAGCGGAACCTCCAGCTCCTTTCCGAGCAGATCGTAGAGAGCCATGTCCACGGCGGCCTTCGCGGCCGCGCAAGGTCCTTGAACGCAGTCGATCCCCTCCAGAACGGTCTGCATATGGAACTGCAGGAGGTCGGCGGGAGGCTTCGTCTTCGTCGCCTTCCGTTCCCCGGTCCCTCCGCGCTCTTCGCGCGAGCGCTCCTTCCCGGGCGCCGCTCCTGCTTCCTCATCCCCGGACCCTTCTCTCGACGCACCGGGAGCGGATTCACGGCTTGCGTTCAGCAAACCAAACCCCTTCTCCAGAACCTCCGCCATCGCGTCCAATGCCTTGAGCGTGGACGCCCGGTCCTCGCCGTAGAAATCCGTGGGCGCGGCCTCGCCGAGCCCCGTGAATCCCCCGGCTTCGATTCTGACAAGCACGTTCTCAAAAACCCGGCGCGTGCTCCTCGATATTCCGAACACGTGCTTGGTGACAAGATCCATCGGCTCAGCCGTCAGTTTCATAGCTGCTTTCTCCCCGATTCGGCTATCTGTTTGTCTTCGTGCTACGTGGCATCAAGAACCTCAGGTCTGACTCTTGCTTCAGCCGCGGACAATTGGGATACGTGACCTCCGCCGATTTGCTCATGACTCGCCGAAGACTTCGGCACACAAGCAGTCTTAGGACAGTTCGTGTCGGTCAGGACTCAGTTCCGACTGAAGGGCATCGTCCTGCGAGATATTCCTCGATCGCCTCCACCAGACGGCCGGCGCCATGCCTTACCGGATCGACCGCGGGCAGGCCGGTGTCTTGTTCGATGTCACGGCAGGCCCTCCGCGCGTCGTCGTCCGATAAGTCGAAGCTATTCAAAGCAAGGCCTACCACCGGCGCGGGCTTGACGTATTTCGCGAGTCGCTCGTGAAGCTCTATCACGTCTTTGAGAGCCGGAAGCGCTCGATCGTAGCCGGAGACGACACGACGCGAAGGCTGATGGCAAAGTACAAGGCAGTCCGGCATCGCCCCGTGCAGAATACCCAAAGCCACCCCTGAATAGGCGGGATGGGTGAGAGAGCCCTGTCCCTCCATAATGAGCCATCGCCCCGGTGCGTCGGCTTCGACCACCAGCCTCTCCGCCGCGCCGGCAACGTAGTCGGACACGACTCGATCTATCGCCAGACCGTGTCCCGTAAGATAAATGCCCGTCTGTCCCGTCGCGATCAGCTCAGCGTCGAATCCCCTGCGGCGGGCCTCCATAGTCAACTCCATGGAGGCGGTCATCTTGCCCACGTTACAGTCCGTGCCGACCGTGAGTATGATCGACCCTTTGGCGTCGGCGGCCTTACATGTCGATATGCCGATATCCGAAGGGACTTCCCTGAGATCGGCGATCTTCACGCCATTCGCCCGGGCCGCCTCTGAGAACTCCGGGTCGTCCGATATGAAGAAATGAAGCCCGCTCACTATATCCAGCCCCTTGCCTATGGCCGAGTTGATCAACGGCCTCCAGGCGTCGGGCAGGCCTCCGCCCCTCGGGGCGATTCCGATAATGAGCGTGTTCGGCCGGTGGGCCATCGCCTCATCCAGCGAGGAGACGACCGGAATGTCCCCTCCCACCCCGATCACGGCTCCCGAGGTCATTCCCGCTTTCTCGCTGTCGATGACGGCCACCACGTCTTGCGGTCTATATCTTATGATGCACGCCGCGGTCTTGGAGCCGAGCACGCCGAACGCGCCCTCGGCCAAGATCACGGCCCTGGTATCGTCTTTTCGCGGCGCCTCACTCATGACTTGTCATCCAGATCAACTGAACCGGTTGAGAGTCTAAGACGCATCTTCGTGATGTGCCGAAGTCCCCTGAGACGGGTTATCTTCTTCGGTCCCCGCCTCCAGTACGGTTTTCCATAATCCCGAATGGCTCCCAAACGCGGCCGTTTCGCTAGCCCTTTCGCCTGCGGACCCTTTTTCGAGGCTTTCCGTACCCCCCTCCGCCGGGGGTCCTGATGCTTACGACGTCTCCCAACTTGCCGTCGAAGGAGATCTTCGAAGGAAGGCGTCTGGATCTCCCCCTTCTCACGAGCATGTTGACACCCTTCGCGCCCGCCTCGCCGCCGGCCGCTCCCGGAGGCCGGAGCTTCCTACGCTCGGACAGTATTGATACCTGGGCGTCTCGCAGAAGCCGAATGTCCCTTCTCACACCGTCGCCGCCCCTATGCCGTCCGGCTCCTCCGGTCCCTCGCCTTATCTCATAGCGGTCGACCCGAAGGGGATAGGCGGCCTCTATCGCCTCAACCGGCGTATTGAGCGTATTCGTCATGTGCGTATGGACGGCGCCTATGCCCGGTCCGGCGGGTCCCGCCCCGGCCCCACCCGCGATTGTCTCATAATAAGAGAACGGCTTGCCCTTCGAGTCCGGGCCGCCGATCGCCGTGTTGCTCATTGTGCCGCTGCTCGAGGCGGGAATGGCGAGCCCCCGGGCGCCCGCCAGAGCCTCAAGAAGCACGTCCACTATTCTCTGTGAAGTCTCCACGTTGCCTGCGCCAACGGCCGCAGGCGGTTTGGGATTGAGGACGCTGCCCTCAGGCGCAATTACCTCGAATGGAGCCATGCAGCCCCAATTCGACGGAAGCTCCCGCGGCCCCAGACATCGAAAGACATAGAACACGGCGCTCAGCGTCACGGCGTAGACCGCGTTCACGTTGCCCGAAGTCTGTGGGGCGGAGCCCGTAAAGTCAATCACGGCCGAGTCGCCTCGGATCGACACGACCACCTTAATCGGAACCGGCTCGGAAGTGACGCCGTCGTCATCAAGGTAATCCCTAGCTTCATAGTCTCCGTCATCTATGCCTGATATGAGATGACGCATGAGTCTCTCGGCGTAGTCCTGCAGCTCTTTCCCTTGCCTCTTCAGCTCCCGCGCCCCATAGCGGCGGCCCATGTCGTTGATCCGACGCTCGCCGAGGCGAACACAGGCAAGCTGAGCCGCAAGGTCCCCTCTTCTCTCTTCGGGAGTCCTTACGTTTGCGAGCATGAGAGAGAGAATATCCCCATGGAATCCGCGCTTTCCGGCTATCTTCAAAGGGGGGATTCGAAGGCCTTCCTGATAGATCTCCCGCGCGGCCCCCATAGACCCCGCGAACGCACCTCCCACGTCGGCGTGATGAGCCCGGCAGGCCACGTAGAAATCGGGGCGACTCTTGGCATGGCCCCCATCCGCGAGGCCTTTCTCCCTCGAGTGCCCCCTAGCGGCCCGATTCTTCACGGCGTCGTTCATCGCATCGTAGTCGCTCAGAGGCCCGTTCTCCACAGTGCCGCTCTTCGCGAAGTGATCACTCTCGGGGCGGTTCGCTGAGAGGCACTTATTCCCCAGATAGGCCGGGCTCACGAAGGTGATATCCGGCAGATGCGTGCCCCCATGGTAGGGATCATTGAGGGCGACGACGTCGCCCGGCGCCATGTCCACCGCCTCCACCGCCGCCTTGACCGAGAGCGGCATCGAGCCCAGATGCACGGGAAGGTGGGCCGCTTGCGCCACCATGAGCCCCCTGCCGTCGAAGACGGCGCATGAGTAGTCCCTGCGCTCCTTGATGTTGGGGGAAAACGCGGTCCGCTCGAGGCAGCCGCCCATCTCCTCCGCCACCGAGGCGAATAGCTGCTTGAATATCTCGAGGCGTATGGGATCCGTGGCTTCCGAGACCGGCATCGTGGACCTCTGAACCAGTGTTCTGAGTTGGAAGCTTGTGTGATTGTCCCGACACAAAATACCCTGCTCTGATGCGAAGAACGGCATCGGAAACAGGCCATGGACTTTCAACTTATCATACCGGATGACCCGCTTCCGTGCCAAAAAGCATCCTTCTCCGCAGGTATCAAGGTTATCCGACTTGCTCTCAGCCGGCAATCCCGATGTTGCCGCACAATCCGATGTTGACCAAGATCTGCATCCCGGGTATTCATATTGGAAGGTGCAATCCTTCGGCCATGAGTACGCGGACGGCGGCCGACCCAAGGCACACCACCGACACAGCTATATGCGAAAAGCGGGAGGATGAAATGAGACACGCTCCTATCCGGTTTTTCCGGACAACCCCCAAGCCGCCTACCGTATCCGGGCCGGCGGCCTTCGTGCTCGTTCTCACGGCGGCGCTGTCTTTCTTGATCCCATTCACGGGCTGCGAACGGGCGTCGCATGAGAAAACCGGAGCCGTGGACCTCCCGCCGGCGGTCGGGTCTTTTGAGCCGGGCCGCTGGAACGCGATAACCGACGTCGAGGGAGTCCGAGTCGGCCACACGACCTTGAAGAGGGGCGAGGACGTCCGTACCGGTGTGACGGTCGTTGTCCCTCACGGCGGCAACGTCTTTCAGAGCAAGGTCCCCGCAGCCATCGCCGTCGGAAACGGTTTCGGCAAGCTCATCGGTCTGACGCAGGTCGAAGAGCTGGGGGTGATCGAGACGCCGATTGCGCTTACGAACACTTTGAGTGTCTTTGACGCCGCGAAAGCCTTGATCAAGTACACTCTGAATCTGCCGGGTAACGATGACGTCCGATCCGTCAATCCTGTTGTCGGCGAATGCAATGACGGCTGGCTTAACGACATCCGCGGGTTTCACGTGATCGAGGGGGACGTCTTGGCGGCCCTCGAGTCGGCGGTTCCCGGTCCGGTCGATGAGGGATCCGTCGGGGCGGGCACCGGAACCAGGTGCCTTGGGTACAAGGGCGGGATCGGCACGTCGTCTCGAGTCGTTGACATCAATGAAGAGTCATACACCGTGGGCGTACTGGTTCAGACGAACTTCGGCGGTTCCTTGGTGATGGCCGGAATACCGGTCGGGAAGATACTTAAGAGGGGCGAAGGCGCGGCAGAGTCAGGCGGTTCGTGCATGATAGTGGTCGCGACCGACGCTCCCTTGTCGTCACGAAGCCTAAAGAGACTGGCGCGAAGGACGTTCCTGGGCCTCGCGAGGACGGGATCGATCATGTCCCACGGGTCGGGCGACTACGCCATAGCGTTTTCGACGGCTTATACCATACCCTATGAAGGCGCCGAGCCGGCGCTCCCGGTTCGGCTTCTCTTGGACGACGGGCTTACGCCGCTTTTCGCCGCGGTGATCGACGCCACGGAGGAGGCCGTATACAACTCCCTTCTTAGGGCCGAGACCGTAACCGGACGCGACGGCCACACGGCCGAGGCGGTCCCCATCGAGGAAGTCGAGCGCATACTCCGTGAAAATGGTGTTCCGATTGAGCGCTGAGCACGGGGGAAAGAGACATACAAGGAATCGCTGGATGAACGGCTCCTCAGGCGAGCGAATACACTAGAAGGTCGGGGCTTCTGACAAGGATGTTCTCTTTGATCGAAGGAGGCAATATCATAAACGTCATTCCTCAAGGCGCCAATCCGGAGGACGTGGTGTACAAGCTGTCAAAGAAGGGCGCTTGTTGGTCACAGATGACGAGACATTCTCGCTGGACGTGAATGAGTTTGGAGCCAATGTTTAGGCTGCTCGGCTTTGTGGGCAGTCAGGCGGTGAGGCCGATTGTCCGGTATCTTCCCTGCAATCGGCGATTAGGGTCCAATAGAGCGGCTGGAGTTTCCAATCGTGGCCGCGCCTCGGCTACTCCGGGCGGAATGGTCTGAGCGAACCATTCAGAATGCGATACTACAGTACTCTCAGGAGGTCTACGATCCATGGATTCGGAGTTCATCGCAGCTTTGGAGCGCGAGATCAAGCTTGTGCGGCGTCGGCATAAGGCACTTCTCCGCGAGCTTCCCTCGACACGAGAGCTTCCGGCCCGTTGGACCTTCGGTCGCCGTGCGCTCTGCTGGACGGTTCCCATAGAGGAGGATTACAAGGTCCTCGAACCCGACATCGACGTGGAGATCACGTCCGAGCTACTTGTTGTTCGCGCCCGCCCTCAATCGGATGAGAACCTCACTCTCATTGGGCTACTTCCCGTGCCACCGGACTTCGACATCCGGCGTCCCAGGATCCGCTTCGATGAAGGGTTTCTGGAGATTCGAGTTTATCTTGCCGGCAAACGGGCAGGTGAGCGATGAGAAACTACTACGAAATCCTGGGTGTGCCGCAGTCGGCGACCGCAGCTCAGATCAAGAAGGCCTACCGCACACTGGCCTTCAAGTGCCATCCGGATCGCAATCCCGGCGATGATAAAGCCGAGGAGAAGTTCAAAGAGCTGTCGGCGGCTTACCAGGTCCTTTCCTCTCCGGAGAAGCGCCGCCAGTATGATGCAGCCCTAGCCGGTAAAGATAGGGACCCGAGGTTCGAGGAGGAATTCGGCCCTGGGGCTGGTGCCGAGTCTTGGTCGATCGACGAGATCCTGAGTCACTTCGGGGATCTGTTTGGCGGTGATTTCGGTGAGAACCTGCACCGGTCCCGGGCAGGTCGGCGGCCTGGGTACGACGCACATACGGAATTGGAGACGGACTTCCGAACGGCCGCCCTCGGAGGAAAGGTCCGGATCACCCTGATGGGAGAGGTCACTTGTGCGCGCTGTAGCGGACGCGGAGCGAAGGAGGGCGTCGCGACCTGCGGGGCATGCGGCGGAAGCGGGCGGTCGACGCGGCAGGCTCGCGACGAGGGCCGGTTCTTCACCGTCACCAGCCCCTGCCCCACCTGCGGCGGCACGGGAGTCGACCCCGCCGGCCGATGCCGGGATTGTGGTGGAAGGGGTACGGTCGAGAAGACACTCAACGTGACGATCACCATCCCTGAAGGTACGGAAAACGGGACGGTTCTGCGCCTCAAAGGTCTGGGTGGTGCGGGCAGGGCCGGAGCTTCAGCCGGAGATCTCTACGTCCGTATTAGTGTACGGCCGGATCCGGAGCTTCGTAGGACGGGAGACGACGTTCATTCGGACGTGGAAGTCCCGGTCACGACGGCAGTCTTGGGCGGGAAGCTGCCCGTGCGTACGGTGCGGGGCAAGGTGCTCCTGACCGTGCCGGCCGGTTCCTCCTCGGGAACGACCTTGAGATTGAGGAAACAAGGGATCCGCGAGGGCGACCATGTTGTTCACGTCATGGTCACTGTGCCTCGCGAATTGACCGCACGCCAAAAGGAGCTTTTCGAGGAGCTTGCGAAGGCGGAGGGGACGCACTGAGCCGGCATGGGACTCTCTCAATGCGGAATTGATTGTTTCCGGGGGGCTGGTGGTCCCCCCCGAACTCAGAGGCAGGACCTTCGATGCGCGGCAGTCATCCGGGTGAGAGTTCCGACAAGATTCCGGCAGGTATTTCAAGGGGATGATGATGAACGTTTGGTCCGTAATACAACTTGCCGGCGGCCTCGGCGTTCTTATCGTAGGTGCGGAGGCACTGGTTAGAGGAGCATCGCGAATGGCCGCCCATCTCGGGGTTCGCCCTGTTATCGTGGGCCTAACGGTTGTCGCGATGGGCACAAGCGCCCCCGAGTTGGCGGTGAGCGTAATGGCGGCCTTGAGGGGCAGCGCGGATCTGGCGCTGGGAAATGTGGTGGGGAGCAACATCTTCAACATACTGTTTATCCTGGGTGTGTCCGCGATCATAACCCCTCTGGCCGTAGCCCATAAGCTCGTCAGAGTAGAGGTTCCGTTGATGATCGGCACCTCGGCTTTGGTTGTAGTGCTTGTAAGGGATGGCGCCATTGGTGTGGGCGAAGGCGTCGTTCTGTGCGGCCTGCTGGTCGCCTACATAGCGTTCTCGGTTTTTGGGGCGCGAAGGAGCAAGCTCGCCCAAAATGAGCTCGGGGGAGTTTCCGGCGGCACCGGAAGGCATCTGGGTCAGGCATCCCTATGGCGACAGGTCGTCTTCATTGTCGTCGGCCTGGTGCTTCTGATTCTTGGATCCCGGTGGTTGCTGGCCGGCACTGTAGATCTGGCCCGCGCTCTGGGCCTGAGCCGGCATGTTGTCGGGCTGACGATTGTGGCTGCCGGGACGTCTCTGCCTGAGGTGGCGACGTCGATTGTGGCCGCGGTCCGAGGGGAGCGCGACATCGCCATCGGAAACGTTGTTGGAAGCAATATCTTCAATGTGCTTGGGGGCCTCGGGTTAGCCGGCGCCTTGGCGCCGGGCGGCATTCAAGTCTCCGAGAAAGCGATAAGCTACGACATACCTGTTATGATCGCCGCATCGCTTGTGTGCTTGCCCATCTTTTTCACGCGATACTGCATCTCGCGCTGGGAGGGTCTTCTTCTACTTGGTTACTACTGTGCATATGTTTCTTTTCTGATCCTCGATGCCACCGGGCACCGTGCCCTGCCCGATTTTACTTTCCTCATGAGCGCAATCGTTTTGCCGCTGGCCGTGCTGGTGATCGCTATCTCTGTGGCCAGGCACATTGTGGGTAATTACCTGCAGAAGGCATCTTCCGCTCGTGGTATCGGGAAAAAGGGGACGGATTCGTAGGTGATGGGAGCGAATGCGGACCGGCTGCAACCTGCTTCTCATTGGAGCAGTCCATTCCCGGCTAGCTGTATAGCAGATCGCTATGTAGAATGTCCGTATCGGATAATCCGACAGACAAGGAGGGGACATGTTGACAAGTAGACTACGTGCTCATGCTATATGTGGTGCCGGCCTGATCGCGGCCGCCGCTATACTGGCCGGCAATGTTCTAGTGCACCCGGTGTCGTATGCACAATCGGAGTCCGGCGTCATTGCTGAAAGCCTGCGGAACCGCATTGAAGCCGCAGGTGTCCCTCCGAAGCTTACCGTAGGCGACGAACGGATACATGCTTCGAAAGCGCTCCCCGCCTTCTATGAGCGCAGGGGCTACAAACCGGCATGGAGCGCGAACGGCGCTCCTTTGCCGCACGCCGATCGATTGATAAACGCGATCAGGGGCGCGGATCGCGAGGGATTGCGGGCTGCCGACTATCACCTCGGTAGGGTCGAGTCCATTGTCGGGCGTATCCGTGCGGCGGCAATAGACGGTCGAGAACCGTCGCCCGGTCTGCTGGTGGATCTTGATCTCTTGCTGACGGATGCATTCATGATCTACGGCTCTCATCTACTGGTAGGCCGCGTGAACCCGGAGACGATAGACCCGGAATGGGTGGCCAATCGAAGGGATGTTGACATGGCCATGGTTCTCCAGAGGGCCGTCGATTCAGACGGGATTGAGGTGGAACTAAGTAAACTTCTGCCTCCTCAGCCCGGCTATGGGAGATTGAAAGACGCTCTTGCAAGGTATGAGGACATCGAGGAGCGCGGCGGCTGGCCGAGTATTCGCGAAGGTGACAAGCTGCAAGTCGGGGAAAGGGACTCAAGGGTAGAGATTTTGCGAACCAGGCTTCTTGCCACAGGCGACCTGGAAGCAGCACAGAATGACGGGGGCGATGAGTTCGACGAGCCGCTGGAACAGGCGGTAATCAAGTTCCAGGGGAGACACGGTCTTGATCCCGACGGCGTCGTCGGACCGGCGACTCTTGCTGCTCTTAACGCAACGGTTGCTCAGCGGCTGGGGCAGATTGAGACGAACTTGGAGCGCTGGCGGTGGCTCCCGCAGGACCTTGGCATGCGCCATATCCTTGTGAACATAGCGAATTTCGAGCTGGACGTCGTGGAAAACGACAGGATAGCGATTTCGATGCGCGCGATCGTCGGCAGAGACTACAGGCGCACTCCGGTATTCAGTGACAGGATGACGTACATTGTGCTCAGTCCTTACTGGAATGTGCCGCCAGGCATAGCTGCAAATGACATAATCCCCGCCGCTAGAAAAGACCCTCAGTACCTGGCTTCCAAGAACATCAAGGTGTTCCAAGGGTGGGGTGCCGATGCAAAAGCGGTGGCCCCTGGGGCGGTCGACTGGTCCGCGGTGAGTGCTAGAGGTTCGGGATACAGATTCCGCCAGGATCCGGGGCCCACGAATGCTCTCGGACGCGTCAAGTTCATGTTCCCCAACAAATTCAACGTGTACCTTCATGACACGCCTTCTGCTGAGCTCTTTGAGAAGACCGAGCGAGCGTTCAGTTCAGGTTGCATACGCATAGAGAAACCTATCGAGTTGGCCGAATACGTTCTGACCAACGACTCCAAATGGACACGTGATACCATAACGTCGCAGATCCAGAAATGGAAGGAACACACAGTGCCCTTGGCGGAGCCAATCCCGGTCCACTTGCTCTACTGGACGGCCTGGGCTGATGAGGACGGAGCCGTGCATTTCAGAAGGGACATCTACGGCAGGGACAGGAAGATTGAAGATGCTCTGGAGAGGGCGGCTCCAAAGTCATGATATGCAAACGCAGGTATGGTTGGATTCGGGAGGTTCGTTGATCCGGACTCATTGGCCGGGGTTATCGCTTGGGCACTTCGAGCGCCGTCGGCCGAGTGACCTGCTGCCGACGATGTGGCCATAGGACCTAGGGGCGATCCAGTACGATCCTTCGGAGTCAAGTATGGAAAAATGGTCATCAAAAACGGGCTTCTTGCTCGCTGCCATCGGGGCCGCGGTGGGGATCGGCAATGTGTGGCGATTCTCAGCCGTAGTCGGCCAAAACGGTGGTGGGGCTTATCTCATTCCCTATCTGCTGGCCGTATTCTGCTTCGGCGTTCCACTGATGATCGTCGAGCTCGCAATCGGTAGAAACCTGCGGGCAAACCTGATAGCCGCCTTCTCCGGCGCCCGGGCGCGGTTGGCCGGTCTGGGGTGGATAGTCTGGTGCGTCGTCTTGCTGATCTTGGGGTACTATCTTGTGATAGTCGGATGGACCTTGGCGTACGTTCACCAGTCGCTGACCGGGAATGTAATGTCATTCTCCGCCTTCACGGGCACACTTCGGCCCGTTGTCTACTTCCTCTTGACGGCGCTGGTGACAGGCCTTGTCGTATCATTCGGCGTCCGGCGTGGAATCGAGAGGATTTCGACCGTCCTTATGCCCCTGTGCTTCGTTATGCTCGTCGCCATGGCGGTCTTCGCCACAACCTTGTCGGGTTTCTCCAAGGGTATCGCATACTTCCTCAAGCCCGACTTCGATGTTCTGCTTCGCCCGTCAATCTGGAGCGCTGCATTCGGACAGGCTTTCTTCTCCCTGTCGGTGGGATACGGCGCGATAATAACGTACGGGGCCTATCTGGATGAGCGCACAGACATACCGCGCAGCTCGATCATAATCTCGGTTGCCGACGTCTCGGTTGCCGTTCTCGCCGGCCTTGTCGTATTCCCGATTGTATTTACCTTTGGGCTCGAGCCGACTCTGGGGGCGGAGCTGGCGTTCTCCACTCTTCCGAGGGCGTTTGAGATGATGCCCGCGGGGAGGTTTTTCTCGCCGGCGTTCTTCCTGCTTCTGTTTTTCGCGGGCCTTACTTCGGCCGTATCCATGATGGAAGCCAATGTAGCGCCCCTTTTGAAGACAGGACGCGCCTCACGGGCTCGAATCTCCATGGGCATGACAGCCGGGGTAATGGTAATAGGCCTGCCCGCCGCGCTTAGCTATAGTGCACCGGACCTGCGCCTGGCAGGCATGAAGGTTCTCGACCTCATGGACGAGACAGTGGGCACGCTGGGTCTTCCGATCACGGCGCTCATGATATCATTGGCGTTCACGTGGTTTTTCCCGAAGACGATCCTAAGATCGGAGATTGACGGCGGGCGAAAGCTGAGCGCCGCCGTACACTTTGCCGCCAAATACGTAATACCCACGGTCCTATCGGTCGTTACGGTTTCCAGGCTTGTCACGGGTTTCGATTTTCCCGGGTGGCACTGGATTCCGGGCATTCCCTATATCGGGCGCCCGGGACAGCTCTTGACGTTGATCGTTTTCCTTGTGGCTCTGGCGGCATCGACGATGCTTATCGCGAGGAGGCGGGAACGGCGGCCGTAGCAACCGGACCGGGACAATGCAGGCAAGAGGACAGGCCCTTTGGACTGACGGAGGGAGGGAATGGATTTCCGTACGCGGACATGGGAGATCTTGGACGTGGCGAGGCCCGCGGACACCGCCAGCCGGATCTTCGATGTCTTCATATTGAGCCTAATCTTCGCCAATGTCGCCGCGGTTATTGTTGGAACGGTTGAGTCGGTATATTTGCGATGGGCGAGACTGTTCGACGGCTTCGAGATCTTCTCGGTTGTCGTTTTCACTGTCGAGTACGCCGCGCGCGTATGGTCGTGTGTGTCGCATGAGCGGTTTCGAGGTGGGATCAGAGGCAGGCTCGCGTTTGCTCGGCGGCCCCTCTCAGTGATCGATCTTGTTGCTTTCCTCCCCTTCTACTTGCCGTTTCTCGGTGTGGACCTGCGATTCGTAAGGGTCTTCCGTGTTGTTCGGATCCTGCGCTTGGCGAAGCTTGGACGATACTATTCCTCCCTGACACTGATAAGAGACACGGCGCGCGCGCGGAAGGAGGAGCTTGTTCTCTCATTCGCCATTCTGCTGACACTTTTGCTGCTTTCAGCAACCGGCATCTACTACTGCGAAAACGAGGCTCAGCCGGAGGCATTCTCCAGTATTCCGAGCTCTCTGTGGTGGTCGGTTGTGACCCTTACCACAGTGGGGTACGGAGACGCCTACCCGGTGACCGGAGCGGGGAAGTTCTTCGCCTCCATTGTGGCGATTTTGGGCATAGGGATGTTCGCTCTACCTACGGGTATACTCGGAGCCGGCTTCGTCGAGGAGATTCGCAAGCGAAGGAGCGCGTCTCAACCCAAGCGGTGTCCGCATTGTGGCGGGCTGTTGGAGTGATAGGAGAATCATGGATTCATCTTCCACGCCGCGTGCAATAACAGAGGTTGCCAACGACCTGGAAATACGCAAGGAGCATCTGGTTCCATACGGCAACGACAAGGCCAAGATCCGTTCGGATGGATCTCGTTGCATGCCGCATCAAGGACCTGCCGGACTAGTCGTCGGATACATGCTTTACGTGCGTATCGTAGATGTCTCGGCGGACTTGTCTTTGTCACGACCTGACTCCGGACAGCACTCCTCCCCTTGTTTTCCAGAAGCACCGCCGGCAGGACAACACTTTCCCGTGGATGGGACCTTCATGATCTCCGAAGCAGCCATCAGACCTGCCTTCACGATCAACCGGGCGGGAATCACCTCGTAGGTCCCGCCATCCACGGATAGCGTCCTGCACTCAACTGACTCGTCAAGCTCCGAACAACAGAATCCACACGGGCTCATTCCGGACTCTCCGCCGAGCCACTCCTCCAGAGGTCGGTTCGCTATCCAAATCCGGTTTGACTCACTTACGTCCTCGGCGAACTCCTTCGGACTGAGTTTCTCCTCCGTCAAAGCGACTTGCATCCCCAACGGACGAAGCGACGACGTCAGGTTCTCGACGGCCTACCGGACTTCCTCTTGTGTGCCCCCGCAGCGGTCACACGTCTTACCTTCTTCGCTTACAAGACGCTGCCAACGAATCGTCAGAATCATGCCTCCATCTCCTTCTGAAACATTGCGCAGGCCTGAGCTACAACCCGCCGTTAGAAGAGCGGCACACAGCATAACGACAGAACTCCATTTCATCCTCGCGCCTCCTATCTCGGCTCTACTACGGAATCAGTTGAGACGGGAAGAGCCGGCCCAGCAGGACGTCCGATAGCTCACGCAGACTCTGCAGATTGATCCTGCAGTCCACCATCTTGCCCCGGCGCTCCATGCAAATCAGCCCCGCCACACGCAGCTCCTTGAGATGATGGGAGACAGTCGAGGGAGCTATCCCCAGATCCTTACCGATCTCTCCCGCGCAGGTGTTCATATCCCTTTCAGGGGTGCAAGCCCCCTCCGGGGCGCAGCACGACACGAGGCGCATGAATATCTGCAGCCGATGCGGGTTCGACAGAGCCTTGAAAGTCTCCGCCAGACGTTCAATATGAATGATTTGATGGTTCGACATATTTGGAATTATAGCACTAAGGGTTCGCGGCGTCAAGAAGAAACAAGTGCCTAATCCCAGGGATTCCGTTCTGAACAGAACTCCCGCGACCCGCCTCGGGGCCTGAGGCCTTGTGATTCGGGAAGGACAGGCACCGCGTAACTAGCTGCCAAACATGAGATTCCGGCCCACGAAGGGCTCGGAACGCTCGTCCACACGGAGAACACGACCGACAAGACCTGGACCTACCTCGAGGCGGACGAGATCGCGGAGTCCGGCCTCGGGCGGCTGAACAATCACCTGCGCGTTACGGTCGAGACACTTGACGTGAACCTCGATGAGGCCTGGCGGATGCTCGAGTGGGAGTTTAGCCGGCTGTGACGCGGAATTTCCTCTGTCTGCTTGCCATTGCTAGTCACTCACTTCTTCGCTTTCTCTTAGCCACCCTTTGGGTTGGTAGCGGAGCCTTAGACTCGGTGACTATCATATCAGAATGGCCCCTGTGCCTCGATTTGACACGGCCCGGTCGCTCCAAGTGCTCGGATTGATCACCTGGATGGTCCGATTTCGCCGCTCGCAGCTTGAACGCAGGCAATGGTCCAACCAGCAAATGGTGTTGATTTCCTGACCCAAGTTCCTAATATTCCTGCTGTGGTCGGCTGGGGTCACCGATTGACCATTCTGTCGGTTGCTTGAGGCACTTGTCCAAGGCCTCTGCTCAAGGTAGGGAGTTGTCGCCAAATCCTTTAAGGATAAGCACTTAGTATTGTGCCAAACGCCTATGAACGAATCATGGTCTTCGCACAGCAACCGCTTATGGGCGGCCCGTCTGGTAGCCGCCGGTAGTATCTCCGTCTTTGCCGAGTTCGCGGTGAATATGCCGGGCAGCTATCTGGGTAGTTACAACGAACTTACGCCGTTTGGGACCGGTTACGCGGCTTGGACCTGCCTCGCCGTGCTAATCGGTGCGTGGGCCTGGCTCTCCGGGCGCACTTGGGCAAACCGATTCTCCATCTTATTCCTATGCGGAAACGTGGCAGTGTTCCTTCCTCCACTTGCTGTTGACCCGGTGATATCCGGTGTAGTGCTGTTGTGGAATCTGACGCTCATGGGCATCGCGATCTTCAGCACTCCATTGCCTCCGCTCCTGCCTCTGGATTCAGCAGCGACAGCCGCGGGGCAGCTCTCGCGGTGGATTGCTTTGAACCACCGCGCAGTCCGCCACCTGCTTGCAGTCGCAATTGTACTTACGATTTCAGCCGTCGGCTACCGCATAGGCAGTCGGCTTCCTGCTCAGACCGTCTGCCTTGTACTTGATGGTATCATTCTTACACTCACCGCACGCTTCCTCTTCCTCAGCTACCGTGCCGGCTCCAGAATCGCCCTTGTGGTGGTCGTTCCACTCTTCCTTGCCATAGTAAACGCCGGCCGGCCGGAGGTCGCCCTCTCCTGGCTTGGTGTGTACAACGCGCTTGTTTTGGTCATGGTTCTCGCCCGTAGCGCCGTTATCGTGGACGTCGTCAGACATTTCTTCAAGCGGCCTGCGCTTCTACTGGCAACCTCCTTTGCCTCTAGCATAGCTGTCGGCACCTTATTCCTCAGCTTCCCCGCTGCTTCCTCAGATGGTGTGTCTGTTTCTCCGTTGGACGCGCTTTTCACTGCCACTTCGGCAAGCTGCGTCAGGGGGCTTATCGTGCTTGACACGCCAGTCGACTTCTCACACTTCGGTCACATGGCGATCCTTCTGCTAATACAGTTCGGGGGACTCAATATCATGGTGCTGTCCGCCTTCGCGGCTCTGTTGCTGGGCCGCGGACTTGGGCTGAGCGGAGAGAGAGCTTTTAGCAGGGCGTTGGATCTGCCAATGGCCCGCTCGGCGCAGCAGATTGCGGCCTTCATCGTGCTTGCCACCGTTCTGCTCGAGGCGATTGGAGCTTCGCTGCTGGCAGTCTCCTTCGCGCGGCATGGCCGGGAGACTGGTGAGGCGATCTGGCTTGGGCTTTTCCACGCCGTTTCTGCCTTTTGCAACGCCGGATTTTCCCTTCAGTCGGACTCGCTGACCATGTTCAGTGACGACCCCTTCAATCTGATCACAATGTGTTCCCTCATCACTCTGGGCGGTGTGGGTTTCAGCGTGCTCGGCGCTGCATGGGCCTTGATCCGTGGGAGACGTCAACCGAATCTCTCGGTGCAGGTAAGGCTGGTCCTCTGGTCCTCCTTGCTTCTCGTTGTGCTCGGAGCCCTCTGGTTCGGCACGACCGAGTGGCACCGATCTCTGGACGGTTTAACGACCACCGACAAAGTGGTAAACGCGCTGCTTCAGAGCGTGACGTTACGCACGGCCGGCTTTAACTCAGTGGAAATGGGGCTGCTGCATCCGGCGACCCTGCTGATGATGATGCTATTCATGTTCATCGGCGCCGCTCCAGGGGGTACCGGGGGTGGCATAAAGGTGACCACGGGTGCCGTACTGATGGGGGCGATTCCGGCGATCACGCAAGGCCGCTCGCGTGTTGTTCTCTTCCGCCGCACCGTGCCGTTGCAGATAGTCTATAGGAGCGCCGCTATAGCCGTCATAGCAGTATTGGTGGCATTCGCAGCCACGGCCCTGATTCTGGCGTCGCATCCCATGCCTCTCAGGGACTGTCTCTTCGAGGTGCTGAGTGCACTGGGCACCGTGGGGCTTTCGCTTGGGGCAACGAGAGAGTTGAATCCCTTCGGCAAGTTCGTCATCATTGCTGTAATGTTCATCGGCCGGGTCGGACCCCTCACGCTCGCATTGCTGTTGGGCCGCGCCTCGCTCGGTCGGGTGACCCATCCCGACGCACGTATCATGGTCGGATAAGAGGACATGCCAATGATCGGTGAGTTTCTTGTGATAGGACTTGGGCGTTTCGGTCAAGGTCTTGTGCTAGGTCTGGCCCGCCTTGGCCAGTCCGTGATGGCCGTTGACACTGATGAGAGCCGGGTACAGAGCGTAGCTGCCTCAATCGACGCGGTAGTATGCGCGGATGCCACCGACGAGTCGGCTCTTCGTGAATTGCATCCGGAGCGCATGACGTGCGTAGTAGTGGCCATAGGAGCTGAGGCCATGCAGTCGTCCATTATGGCTGTTGCGCTTCTCCAACAGATGGGGGTTCCCCGTATTGTGGCGCGTGCCGTTGATGAACTTCACGCCCGCGTGCTTCGCGCCGTGGGCGCCCACGAAATCGTGAATCCCGAAGCGGAGATCGCTGATCGCTTGGCGCGACGTCTTGCGCAGCCGGATGTCTTTTCGCAGATAGAGCTCGGGGACGAGGCCGACTTGGCTGAAGTCGCGGCCCCGGCGGCTTTCATTGGGAAAACATTGGTTGAGCTCGACGTGAGGCGGAAATACGGTGTCTCGGTTGTGGCTATTCGGAAGGGAGATAGTATCCGAGCCAACCCTGGCGGGAACGAGCGCCTGGAGAGCAATGACGTTATGGTGCTGATCGGTACGAAGCCGGCGATTCGCCGGCTGGCATCTTTGGCCTAAGTCATGAACCTGAAAACGCGCATCCTTCTCGGCTACGGCTTCCTTTTAACGGTGCTGGTACTAACTGCCGCAGGCGCGGCCTTGAGCTTTCATGGTCTCGGCCGTGGTATCGACCAGGTGATGACCGAGAACTTCGAGAGCGTGCGGGCAGCGACAGAAATGCTTGAGGCAATCGAACGCCAAGACAGCGCCTGTCTGTCTCTGCTTCTGGGCAAGGAAGAGGCGGCTGAGGAACTCGATAAGGAGCAGGAAAGGTTTTTCCGAGAACTCGAGCTAGCCAAGGCAAACATAACCATCGAGGAGGAACGTGCGGTCATAGCAGATGTCGCGAGGCTCTTTTCCAGCTACAGTGACGCGCGAGACGCACTTATCGCTTCCCGACCTTCTACTCCGCTGGCCGCCTACGACATGGACACCTTTCCGCGGTTTGAGGCAGTAAAAGCGGCCGTCATCCACCTGCTCGAGCTTAACCATCGGGCCATGCGCGAGGCGGATATGTCGAATAGGCAGTTCGCCATGAGAGGCAGCATTGTTCTTGGGATGGTAGTGGCCTTGACGTTACTATCGTTCGGCTTCATGTCGCGGCTTCTCAACCGCGATCTTCTGCTCCGCCTGAGCAATGTTAACGATGCATTGAAGGATGTAGCCGCCGGTAACCTGGGACGGCGCTTCGACCCGGTGCAGGACGATGAGCTCGGACTGCTTGCGCGCCAGCTCAACGCGGCTCTAGATGCACAAGCGGAGGTGGAGGGGAGAATGAAGGGGATGCTGTCTCACCAGCGACAGTTGCTTCTCGGGATGCTGGGACGATGGAGTGAACGCGCCGCTCTTGTTGGTCTGGACGGGATGTTGATTGCTTCCACACTAAGTGAGGATCGCCAGGACATTATACTGGCCCAAAGGGAAGCCATTCAAAACCTTGGCAGGGCGGCCCTCAAGAATGCCACCTCAGATCCCCAGGATGTCAGATTTCAAATCACGACCGGGAGCGCCGAGAGCCTTTGCTTTGCTCTACTGGTGGTCAACCGTCACCGGGCGGTTGGATGGTTCGTGACCTTCTCGGAAAACGCGTGATCACTACATCTGTCGTCGTTTTCTTCTTGGGTTTTAGACCGGCTAAAGCGCCAGTTGGTGAGCCGCCCGAGATTAATGTAGCACGGCCTTGTCATGCCGTTCAGGCCCAACTGGACGTACCCTGAGGCAGACGAGATCGCGGAGTCCGGGCTGGGGCGCCTTAACAATCACCTTCGCGTCACCGTTGAAACCTTCGACACGAACATGGACGAGGCGTGGCGGATGCTCGAGTGGGAACTTGACCGGGTGTGAAGTCTACTTCCTATCTCACTGAAGGTTAGCAGCCCTGTTGGCACCGCACTTCAGTCCGAGGCACTTGTCAGGATGCATTGAGCTTTCCCCGATCTACTCCCACACGGATACCACTGCGGCGATCCCAATCGCCCTAAGGACGGAGAACATGACGGGAGTCTTCGCCGTCGCCATACACACTTCTCCCGCACGCCTCTTGCCGGCCATGTGGATCTGTCCCTTCATACTGCTATTCGTCAAGAAGTCGCTTTTCTCCCTCCAGGCTTCGGATCGAAGCCACGTCCTGGACGGTTTCGGCACACCCTAGGTACTCGCCCGACGTGGACCTTACCGGCCAGTACCGGATGTGAACGAACTTCTCGCCCATGTTGATCCAGAACTCCGCGACATCCCGCTTGCCTGCTTTGAAGTCGGCCAAAATCTGATTCACCATATGAACGCTTTTTTTCGGGTGGCAATCTTGAACCTGCATTCCGATCGCTCCACGCGTTCGCGGGAAGATCTTCTTGTGATTCTCATGACTGAAGTACCTCACGGTGTCGTTGGAGTCGACAAACGACAACTCAACCGGCAGAGTGTTGAGAATGGCGCCCAAGGTGTCGTGATCGAGATTGTGGCAGAGGTCCTTGATTTGCCCCCACTTCATAAGGTCGTCGGCAAGCTTGTAATAACGTCTTCGAGCGTCCGGTGAGATCGCTTGCTCCGTCTTTTCAATGCCCCGGACGATGTTCGCGGCGTCCGTTGCGCTCAGTACGCGTTCGGCCATTGGATAGAGAATGTCATTTTCTTTCCAGAAATGCTGTTTGAGCAGGTTGATGTACTCAAGGTAGACGGCCCGTAGCTTCTCCAGGACACCGGAATCACCATCGGCGTAGCGTTCAGCCAACGGTTTCAGCTTTGCGAGCAGACCTCTGCTCCTCTCGTGCTCCTGCAGCATCACCGCCAAAGGGCCGCCTTCACGCGGCACACCGCGTTCTTCGATCAGGGGAAAGAGATGGTCCTCTTCCTTCTTGTTGTGGCAACCATCAACGTACTCGACGAAGTACCTCAGCAGCTCGCGAACCATTGCAGGATCAGGCGGGCCACTTGCGAAGGCACGCTCTCCTGCCTCGAAGACCTTCTCCGTGGTTTCGTGGTCTCTCATCAAAAGCTCTTTCCATTCGGACATCTGTGATCTCCTATGCGTCTTTTGGTTCTTTTCGGACTCCGCAGACTCGGCCCCGAGCCGAACCGACTCAGCGGCCGGCGACCTCGCGGATCACTACGAGCAGCATCTTGAAGCAGCTCGGAGCATGTACCGCATGGGGCACGTCCGCAGGCCTCCGGAGGATTCTTGCCGTTTGATGGTCATCGCCCATGACCTCCTTCCTGTCGTGGGCTTTCCGTGGCGGGTGAGTAACGCATCTTCTCGATTGCGCTCCATACCTCCGCCGTCAACCTGGTCGTCTCCGTTTCGTCGGGGACTCGGGTCGTTGAATGCCCAACGGCGAGAATCGCGCCCAACAACAGGACCGTCGCCGCATCGACGCTCACGTCGCTCGCCATCGCACCGCTGTCCGCTGCCTCCTGCAGGCATTGAGTGACAAATTGCCGAGAACGCCTCTTGAGCTCCTTGACTCTTGCGGCCGGCTTCTTGCCGCCCAGATGAGCGAGGTGGTCCGACAGCAGGATTCCGGAGATGTCGGGGTGCTCGGCCATGACCCGGACGCGATGTCCGAAGAACTCTCGCAGACGGTCCCACGGGTCTTCTGCCGACGGTGGAAAACCTCGGAACAGTACTTCCTCCATGCGATCGATGACCGCCCCCACGATTTCGTCCATGCTCGCGAAGTGACGGAAGATCCCGCCCGCCGTCATACCCACCTCATCCGCAATGAGCTGGGCGGTGAAATGCTTGCCCCCCTTCGCGGCGATGATCTTCATCGCTGCCCCTACGATCTCGGCCTGCCTGACCTCTGTGGGCTTGCGTGTCATTCGTATCTCCGTGGGGGCCATGCTCCGGCCGCATTATATGCAAATAAGTATTTACTTGCAAGTGGAATCGTGTTACATTCCGTTGAGGTAGAGTAAAAAGACCCTGTGCTGGGGGCTCTCCACGGGCCGGGAAGCAGAGGGTCCCCTAGTTCCGGATCCGGCTTCAGGGCAAGTTCATTCACATCCGTTACTTTGCCGTTCGGGACAAGGCCGGCACCTATCGAGGTTGCCTTGAAGTGAGCCGGGACGTCACGGGCATCCGCGCCCTCGAAGGAGAGCGCCGGCTGCTGCAGCGGCAAGACGAATAGCGCGGGAACGAGGAGAGGCTCTTTGAAGCTCGCCATTCTCCCATCGATTACGTTTGCGTCCTTCGGAGTTCTGCTCGGTATCGGCGGCACGACTTTTGACTACGCCGAGGGTTTGTCTTACCTGGGAACCGACCCGAGAGACTGCGCCAACTGCCACATCATGCAACCGCAGTACGACGCGTGGCAGAAGGCGAGCCACCATACAGTGGCCACCTGCGTGGATTGCCACCTCCCTCATGGGTTTCCGGAGAAGTACGTCGCCAAGGCCGAGAACGGATGGAACCACTCCAAGGCGTTCACGCTGCAGGACTTTCCCGAGCCCATCGTCATCACCAAGAAGAACGCGGACATCCTGCACGACAACTGCCTGCGGTGTCACGCCGACCTCTTTCATGATCAGGCCATCGCCTTTACAGAAGGCGCGCCTCGCTGCGTGCATTGCCACGTATCGGTCGGACACGGCGAGCCGGTCGGGTTGGGAGGGCCGATGGCCCTTCGCCGGGCCAAGGAGACGATTGACCCATGAAGCGAACCGAAGATCTTTTCAAACGCGGCCGGCTTTACCTGATCCTGATGGTCCTGGTCGCAGCGGCCACCGCAGGCGTGACCGCGATCCTGCTGAACATTTCCGAGCGCAAGGCCGAGAAGCGAACGCCCTTCGTGCGCCTGGTCGAGGTAGACGAGGACACCACCGATCCGGCGCTTTGGGGCAAGAACTGGCCCAAGCAGCACGACACATACAAGCTGACGGCCGAGCCCACGAAAACCCGCTACGGCGGCCACGGCGGCAGCGAAGCCTTGCCGGAGGAAAAAATCGAGCGCGATCCGTGGCTCAAGCGCATGTTTCTCGGTTACGCCTTCTCCATCGACTACCGGGACCGGCGCGGGCATGCCTACATGCTCCAAGACCAGGAGCAGACCAAGCGGCAGACCAAGCCCCAGTCGGGCTCCTGCCTGCATTGCCACGCCTCGGTCATGCCCCTGTACCGCAAGCTCGGAAACGGAGATGCCATCGCCGGGTTCGAGAAGACCTATGCCATGTCGTACAAGGAGACCAACAAGATGCTCCACGACATGGGGCACGCCCACCCGGTCTCGTGCGTCGATTGCCATGACCCGAAGTCCATGGAGCTTCGAGTGACTCGCCCCGCCCTGTTGCAGGCCATGAAGGCGCTGGCAAGCGGCAACGGCGAGGTTCCCCATCTGCCGTCGGTGCAGCGCTGGCGAGAAGGGCCTCGGGATCGGCCCTATGACATCAACCGGGACGCATCGCGCACCGAGATGCGCTCGCTCGCCTGCGCCCAGTGCCACGTGGAGTACTACTGCTCCGGCAGCTTCAAGCTGACCTACCCATGGGGCAACGGCTTGACTGTCGAGCAGACCGAGGCGTTCTGGAACCAGACCACGCTCGCTCAGGGCGAGAGGTTCTACGACTACAAGCACCAGGAGACCGGCGCGCCGATTCTCAAGGCGCAGCACCCGGAGTTCGAGCTGTGGAGCCAGGGGATACACGCGCGCAGCGGCGTCGCCTGCGCCGACTGCCACATGCCGTACGCGCGTGACGGAGCGACAAAGGTGTCGGACCACTGGGTGCGCAGCCCGCTGCTGAACATCAACCGCGCCTGTCAGACCTGTCACAAATTCCCCGAGAAGGAGATCGAGGCCCGGGTCGCCGGGATCCAGGACACCAACTACGGGATGCTGCAGGACGGCGGGAAAGCCATCGTCGATCTGATCGATGCGGTTATTGCGGCCCGACGGAACGGGGCCACGGAGGAGCAACTCGCCTCGGCGCTCGAGTTTCAACGGCGAGCGCAGTGGCGGCTCGACTTCGTCGCCGCCGAGAACTCGATGGGTTTCCACGCGCCGCAGGAAACGGCCCGCATCCTCGGGGAGGCCGCTGACCTTGCGAGGCAGGGACAGATCGCGGCGCTACAGGCAACCGGCGCAAAGTAAGCTGTGTCGGCTACGCCCCGACGAAACACGATACCGTAAGGAGGGATGAGCCATGAAGCCGTCGCGTCGCCACGTGCTCGCCACTTACATGGTCGAGCGCCATCCGGATTACTTCTTCGTAAGATTCCGCGTTTCCGGAGGCCCTCCGCGTGCGACGGCTTCGTTCTTGTTGTGTACTGAGGAGTATGTACCAACAAAGCCCTGCACTTGGGGGCAAATCAAAGCGCTATACTCGGGTCGCTGACCTATTTCACCAACATCGCCTTCTTCATGATCGTCCGGCCGGCGTGCTCGAGCTTAACGAAATAGACGCCCGCGTGAGCCTCGGCGCCGCCGTTGGTCCTGCGATCCCATTGTCGGTTGTGTCTGCCTGCGTCCGCAACCCCGCTCTCGAGCGTTCTGACCAGCCGTCCGGCCGCGTCATAGATCTTGAGAGATATGGGCCCGGCTTTCTCCAGAGTGAAGCTTATCTTCACATCTTCTGCTGGATCCGACGCATACACCTCCATCGATGCCATGGTGGTGCTGCTTAGAGTGCCGGTGCATACGATCCCCACATCACACGGCGCCCCGGTATCAATAGTACACACATGAGTTCCCAGGGCCTCGGGCATGAAGCGCACCGCGAAAGCCTGGCTTTCGCCGGGCAAGAGGGAGTAGTTCACCTGGCCGACCAAGTAATAGTGGGTACAGGACTCCGTCACTATGCCGCTTATGACGGTGCAGCCGGTGTTGGTTATTGTGAACGCCTTGTCCACTGAGGACGGGCCTCCGACGGTTATTGTGCCGAAGTCCAGGGAGTCCACGCTGACCGCGCAGCCGCCGCCGGTTCCTTCACCCACCATCGGCACGTCCGCGCAGCCTGTCGACACCGTGCAGTTGTCGGTCGCGCACGCGTCCGGGCAGTATCTCACGGTGAAGGTGTGCGTCGCCCCAGGGGGAATCGAGTACGCCCCGCCCCCGACGGGGATACTGTAGTTGGAGCAAGCGGGCGTGGAAGGCAAGGCGACGGTCCCGGCCAAGTTCATCATCGTAGAATTGTTGGTGATCGTGACGCTACGGTCCGAGCAGGAGCCTATAAACACGGTCCCGAAGTCGATGCTCGTCGGTGAGACGCTGCACGCGACGGACGACGTCCCCCTCCCGGTACAGGTATAGTCCCGGCACCCTGTTGTGATCGTACAGGTCTTGTCGCCTATGGAAGTCGGAGCGAAGCGCACCGTGACGGTGCGTGTGAAGCCGACTCCCAGCGAGTAGGCGCCTCCACCCGCGACAATCGAAAACTCGGGGCAGGACTCGCTGATCACACCGGTCAGCGTCTCGCAGCCGTTGTTGGCAATGGTGAAGTTGAAATCCTGAGTGCTGCCGATATTCACGTCTCCGAAAGCCAGACTGGGAGGTGATATCTCACAGCCCGCGCCTCCTGTCTCGGCGAAGCACATCATCGTAGCGCAAAGTCCGCTCGGCGTGCCCAAGCCGAGCTCGGCCCCGTGTTGGTTGCCGCATGTGCCGCCGGTGTATGTGACCGTGACCGTTTGCGACTCACCCGGATTGAGGGTGAATGGATCTCCACCTGCGCTGATAACAAACGCCGCGTAGGGGCTATAGACGTCGCCGCTGAAGGGACCGCATCCGACATTGGATATGGTGAAGGTCATGTCTTTGGACACGCCCGGAGCCACTGTCCCGAAGTGCAGGGTGTCGGGGAAGACACTGCAAACCGGCCCCGTCGAACTGCCGAGGAACTGAACATTGTGGCAATAGGGCGAGCCGGTAGGGACAATACATGTGTACGACCCGCACGAAGTAGGCGCAAACTCCACGAATACGTCGCGCGACTCTCCGGGCGCCAACGTATAGGAGCCTCCTCCGGAGACTATGCTGAATCCCGGACAAGGCGTCCCTATTGCTACGCTCATGTCCTCGCAGCCCGAGTTCCGGATTCTGAACCGCTCGGTCTTCGAATCTCCCAGAGTCACGTCGCCGAAGTCCACCGTCGCGGGCACGAGATCGCACGCGTGAAGGGGGCCCGCCGTTCCCGCAGCTGTAACCTCACCGCAGGATCCCGTCTGAATCATGCAGACCTTGTCGCCGCAGGTTACCGGCGTGAAGCTCACGGTTACGTCCACGGACTCGCCGGGGTCGAGGAGGTACGGGCCTCCGCCAGCCGTTATCTCGAATTCGGGGCAGGATTCGCTTACCATGCCAAGCGCGGGACCGGCGCCGGCGTTGGTGATTGTAAATTGGAGATCGGCGCTCCAGCCCCGATCCACAATCCCGAAGTCGAGGTATGGAGGGAAGATATCGCATTCGACCGGATCGCAGTCGTCCTGGTGGATTACCCTGCTTGTATCCCGGCCGGCCCAGGGCGTTCCGTCATTCAGCGCTCCGGATAAGTGAAGCGCGAACTGCGCGCCGTGTCCGATGGGAGGAGTACCGCCCATCTCGGCGACAACGGGCCCGCCGTCGGGGAACGCGCAGAAGAGGGCCTGGACATAGCCCCGATCGAACTTGAAGTCCCGCTTGTTCCCGCCACCCAACGGCGTGCCAGGCATCGCGGGAACGATGCCGTTCAGCATAACCGTCGAAGCATCTATCTCTCTCGTGTCGTAGCCTTCGGGAAGCTGCACAGCGCAGCCAACGTAGCTTCCTTCGCTCTTCAGGTTGAGGGTCCTCGGATCGAAGTAGATTGAAGCCTCGAGCATGCCCGGCATACCCGGGCCGCCGTGAAACACAAAAGCGGCGCCCTCGTCTACTTGACCATGATCATACAGCGTGGCCCCTACGAAGAGATCGGAATAGCCGTCACGGTTCACGTCGCCCGCGCTTCCTGCGATTCTTCCGAAGTACGACCCGGACTGGTTGCTCTCAGCAATCCAGTCGGGCGTTGTCGAAGGCCCTCCAACGTCTCCGTAGTAAACGAAGACCACACCCTCCTCGGCGTCATCTCGGGCATATCTGGGAGCGCCGACCATCACATCGTCGAAACCGTCTCCGTTCAAGTCGGCGTCGAGCGCCACGCCATATCCAAGATATCCTCCGTCCTGATCCCCGGTGACGGTCCAGTCGGGCGAGAACATCGGCCCGCCGGGACCGCCCAAGTAGAGATACGCCTTTCCTACGATTGCGCCCATCGCCGTCAGCCTGGCCGATCCTATCACAATGTCGTCGAAGCCGTCGTTATTCACGTCTCCGCCGCCGCCGATGCCGAATCCGTAAGCCGCAGCGGCCGCTTCACCCTCAGTGACCCACATCGGCGCCGGAGAGAGGCCGCCCGGTCCGCCCGCGTACAGGTAGACAAGCCCCTTGTCATGCTCGGGATCATCGTAGTAAGGGGCGCTTACCAGCACATCGTCGTAACCATCCCCGTTTACGTCCCCGGCTCCCGCGACGACCATGCCGAAATAGCTGTTGTCCTGGTCTCCGGTCGCCATCCAACCGGGCGACGGTGACAGCCCGCCCGGGCTACCGTAGTAAGCGTAGACCCGGCCGACCCTGTCGGTTCCCACTCTGTAGCCGCGCGCACCGACGACGACGTCGTCGTACCCGTCGCCGTTAACGTCGCCCGCGCCGGCAACTGCGAGTCCGAACAGATCACCGGGGTTCTCACCTTTCCCAAGCCAATCGGGCGACGTAGCAAGACCACCCGGCCTGCCGTAGAACACCATCGCCTTTCCCGCATTGGACGTGCTGCTATAGTAGAGACTTCCGACGATAACGTCGCCGTAGCCATCGCCGTTGACGTCACCCGCGCCCGCTACCTGGTTTCCCATCTCGGCTTCTTCCTCATCGCCTTCTATCATCCAGGCCGGCGCCGAGGTCAACCCGCTGGGACTCCCGTGGTAGACCAGGGCCATCCCCTCGTCCTCTAGATCGCCGTCGTAGAGCATCGAACCGACTATTAGATCCCCGTAACCGTCGTTGTTCACGTCACCGGCGCCGGCGATCGTTCGCCCGAACCAGGCTGAGTCCTGATCGCCCTCAGCCATCCAATCCGGCGTGGGATAGACCGACGCGGAGTTGAGCTCAAGTCTATTCAATGGCCCAAAGTAGTCATGGGAGAGAGTCGAAAGCCCGATCTCTTCTTCGGCCAGGATAACCCTCGGGTCGATGGGGCGGTTCGCAACGTCGTCCGCTACCAAAGCCGGCGCGAGAACGAACGCGACCGCGGCGATGACGGCGAAAAACTTGAGTGTACGATATCCTGATCTCATGGTTCCCTCCCTTTCAGTGCTAATCGTCGTTGAGCCGAGTCGATCAAGGAAGCTCCGACAATCTAGTCAGACGCGTAACATGAAATGATGCAGTCATCCTTTACAATGACGCGCCCTTCGTTCCCCAAATGCAATCCTAAGGTAACCCTGGTGTGAGCACTCGGTCGACCGCGCGATCCGAATCCCGGCGATTGCCACCGCCCGGATCCGAAAGCCGGGCACGGAACAGAAAAAACCCACAGTCCCGCTTGGGGGCGTGGGCCAAACACAAGTGTGCGGCGCTCTGTGCCTTGTCGGTCATAGGGCTCACTCCTCGCTGTTCAACCGATCAAACTTACCACAATTCCCGGGGTCTGTCAAGGCGGATCTTGGCGTAATATCAAGGCTTTTCCAGGCAATGGGGTGGGTCCAATAACTCCATCCGTAGGGTATGGGCCGGCGTCGGATTTCCAACACTAGGAGACGGGTGAGTCGCGAAACCCTAGTTGTCTATCGGTTTCGCAACACCGGTAGGCAGGTGAGTCGCGAAACCCCACTTCTCGCCGGCGACCGCTCGACTCCCCTGGTGAGAGACACAAACCTCCCGGCGAACCGATGCCGTCTTGGTGAGGAAAATCACCCAACTACCTCGCGTATACGACTCTTCTCGACTTGATTTCCTTACCCAGATCAACCCTGAAAAGATAGACACCGGAGGGTGCTTTCGTCTTCTCCCGAGTCAGGCCGTCCCAGGTGACTACGTAGCTCCTAGCCGCAAGTCCATGGGCATCCATCAGTCTCCGGATGAACCTGCCTCTGGCGTCATAGACGGACACCTCGACGGGAGCCTCAGCGGGCAAGTTGATTATGAGCCTCGTCTCCGACATGAATGGGTTCGGATAGGGACCGCTCAGCAGAGGGCCGATCACGCCGCCGTTCGGCCCCGAATTTGAAGAAGGCGATTGGACTTGATAGTCTCCGAATGAGTCAACAAACGCGACCAAGACTCCGTCGAGCTCATCCCAGTGGCTTCGCGCTTCAGACCATTGTTCGCCCTGCCATCTAAAGACACCGGCGATCTTGGCGACATCGGCCATCGACGGACTAAGCTTGAAGCGAAGCTCGACCGGCCCCGCAGGCCCCAGCTCTGGTGGGCTGATGGTGTACGCCGGGGTCAGAGCCTCTCGATCGGATTGTCCTGAGACCACTGCCGCCTGCGACACAGGCCCGGAGTCACCGTCAATCCCTTTTAGCGCACCCACGCATCCCGATTTCACGTCGTCGGCCCCTTCCGTCACGCCATAATCATAAGAGCCTCGATGTGCGCCTTCATCCGCCGCACCTGTATTCCGGCCACGCGTCTTTGACGCTACGCGGCCGTAAGGCTCATCTTCTGCGGACGATTGTCCGCCGGAGGCGACCTCTGCGCTGCCCCAAGCTTCTCCAAGGAGAATGGAGTCCGCGGAGATGAGTATGTAGGAGTCCTCCATTAGATCGTCCGGGTCGAACAGGGCATTTAGTATTCCGTCGGGGCTTCGCGCCGTTCCGCCTGTCGCGGCCCGCACGTATCTCGCGGAGAAAGAGCCACATGTCTCGGCGTTCAATCCAACCAAGTCGCGGGCCTGTGCGCACACTTCATAGAGACCGCTTCCAGCCAGTTGGTGGATCCCCCCGTACACTTCATCCTCGCCGTCCAACCTCTCCATCGCGATTGTGTCCGACCCGGCCGTCACCAGCAGACTGCCTTCATCCAATGGCTCCGAGCTAGTCACGTAGACGTCAAATCGGCTTGTGAGGACCGGATCCTGCCATATCCCCATGGCAAGCGTCGGCGGAGTTGTGTCAAAAGGAGTGCGGGCGGATACTGTGACAATCGCAGATGCGTTACCCGCCTCGTCCATCACCCGCACGCCAACGTAATAGAGAGTGTCGGGAAGAAGACCGGTCACGAGAAAACTCCCCTGGCCGACGGCAGCCGGAAGCAAGGTATCTGACGGAGTGCTGAGCCAGGTCAGGCTGTCGAGCGAGGTCAAGGAATGTCGAATGTCGAAGTAGACGGGGCTGACTGTCCGAGCTCGGGGTATCTGCCGGTCGTGACCCTGCTGACTTCCCGCACCTGACGGAGTCTTCTGGGCGGCATGATCCGGCCTCGCCGCGAGGGGATGTTCGTGTCGGAAGACATCCGTCTCATCAGTAAGGGACCGCTCTTCCCGAGGCGCGGGATATCGTGGGCCTTCCAAATCCGCGCGACTCGGCCCGGAACAAGGAGCCTCACTGCCGCCTCGCGCGTCCTCGCCGTACCACTCCCAGCAAAGCGTGATCTCGTAGGTGCTCAAACCACAGGCCTCGAGCCCCGTCACAGGGGAAGGCACGCCGGTGTCCAGGATGACCGCATCCGAGCACTGCGTGCTGAGGCCCGCGTTATCCCTGAACTCAGCGTACACGGTCTTGTCTCCGTCGCCTTCCGACAGAGTCCAGTCGGCCGACGCTGAGTTCTCCTCCCACTCGCCCCAGCTTCCGCCTTCGTTCGCGAATCTCATATACCCCACTCCGCTGCCCGCGTCGGAGGAGGACAAGGTCAAGCGAACCACGGGTGAGACCGCGTACGTAGAATCTCCGTTTATCTCAATTGAACAGGACGGTGGAACGGTGTCCAGGACAATGCCGTCGCTGCACTCACTGAAGTTGCCCGCCATGTCTTTGAACTGCGCGGAGACGAGCTTCTCGGTATCGCCGGACTCGAGGATCCATGACTTTGTAGCGGCGAAGGGCTCCCAGGCCGTCCAAGACGCCGAACCCTCCTTGAATCTCATCTCACTCAGCCCGCTTCCGGCGTCTATCGCCGAGAGGTTGAGAATCGCGTTAGTCGAGACGGCATACGGCACCCCTTCGTTTATGAGCACTGAGCACGTAGGAGGCGTCGTGTCCAGCATGATGGCGTCCGAGCACTCGCTCACGTTGCCGGCGGCGTCCCTGAACCGGGCATAGACCGTCTTTGTCCCATCCGGGCCGAGCAGTGTCCACGCTCTTGTTTCGGCGTACGGCTCCCAATTAGTCCACGCGAGGGCATCATCGCTGAACCCCATCTCCGCGACGCCGGTTCCGGCATCGCCCGATGCCAGAGATAACGTCACGTCCCTCAAGGTCGCATACGGCCCGTCGCCGTCTATGACTACCGAGCAGGACGGGGCCTTGGTGTCCAGGACTATGGTGTCCGAGCACACAGATGAGTTGCCCGCGTTGTCCCTGAACTCGACGTAGACGGTCGCCTCGCCGTCGCCCGCGGGAAGGGTCCATGACCTGGTCTCGGCGTAGGGCTCCCATTCCCCCCAAGACGAACCGTCGTTGCTGAGCCTCATTCCCCCCAAGCCGCTCCCGGCATCGGTCGCGACAAGATCCAACATGACGCTCTGTCGCACGGCGTACGCGGCACCTCCGTCGATCAGGATTGAGCACGAGGGCGCGGCAGTCTCCAGTATTATCGTGTCCGAGCACACGGATGAGTTGCCCGCGGCGTCTCTGAACTCGACGTAAACGGTTTTTGATCCGTCGCCGCCCGGCAGCGCCCAGAGTCTAGAAGCGGCGTAGGCCTCCCACTCGGTCCAAGTCCCGCCGTCGTCTTTGAAGCGCATCCCTACCACGCCCGCGCCCGCGTCCATGGAAGAGAGCTCCAGCGATACATCAGGCGACATCGCGTACTCTTCGCCGCCGTTTATGTCTATCGAGCAGGTCGGAGGCGTGCCGTCCAAAAAGATGTCATCGGAGCAAGTCGAGACATTGCCGGCGACGTCCCGAAGCTCGGCATGCACGGTCTTCGATCCGTCTCCGCCGAGCAGCGTCCATTCAATCGAGTCCGCGTACGCCTCCCACGGGCTCCAAGCGCCTCCTTCGTCCCTGAATCGCATTTCAAAGACGCCGCTCCCCGAATCCGATGAGAATACGGCCAGCGTCACCTCGGCCGAATCGGTATAGGCGTCTCCGCCCTCAACAGCCAGGGAGCAGGCGGGCGCCGTCGTATCGACAATGACGTCGTCGGAGCATTGGCTTGCAAAGCCCAGCCCGTCCCGGAACTCGGCGTACACGGTCTTCGACCCTTCTCCAACGGACAGAGTCCAGGGCTTGGTATCCGCGAAAGGCTCCCACTCGGTCCAGTCCCGGAAATCGTCCTTGAACCGCATGTCCGTCACGCCTATCCCGGCGTCGGAGGCGGCAAGACCGAGCGTTACTTCATGGCCGGCGACATAGGTAGAGTCGCCGCTGATCACAATGGAGCAGGTCGGCGACGCAGTATCGAGGAGAATCGCGTCAGAGCATTCGCTCGTGTTCTGGAGCGCATCCTCGAACTCGACATAGACAGTCTTTCCCCCGTCCCCGGCGGAAAGGCTCCAGGACTTCTCCTCGGCATAAGGCTCCCATTCGCTCCAGCCCGATCCCTCGTTTTGGAAGCGCATCTCCTCCACGCCGCTCGCGCTGAAAGAGGAAAGATCCAGGATGACCTCAGGCAAAGCCGTGTACTCGTCGCCACTGTTGATCAAGATCGAACATGTGACGTCCCTGACAAGCTCGATGTCATCGGAACATTGGGTCTCGTTCCCGGCGTTGTCCCTTACCGCGACGTATACGGTCTTTGTCCCGTCATCTCCCGGCAGCGACCAGGACTTTATATCCGAGTAAGGCTCCCACGGAGTCCATGTGTCCGAATCGTTCTTGAACCTCATCTCGCTCAGGCCGCTCCCCGAATCCGTAGCTGAGACATCCAGAGTGACGGCGGCGTAGGCGGTTTGCGCGGCCCCGCCGTTTATGGCCAGCGAACAGCCGGGAGCGATGGTGTCAACCACGATGTCATCGGAGCAGTTAGCCGTGTTTCCCGCGCTGTCCTTGAACTCAACGAAGACGGCCTTCGAGCCTTCGCCGGCAGGGAGGCTCCATGACTTCGATGTCGCAAAAGGCTCCCAGGCCGTCCAGGGCGTGCTCTCGTCTATGAACCTCATCTCAGCGACCTCGCCGAGCGCGTCCGTCGCGGCAAGGCTCAAAGCGACCTCGTGATCCGTCGAATACGGCGCGCCTCCCTCGATTTGAATCGAGCAGGTAGGGCCTGTGAGATCCAGGATGATCTTGTCCGAGCAATGGCTCGTGTGTCCGAGGGCGTCCCTGAACTCGACGAAAACGACACGTTGGCCGTCCATCGAGGGCAGGGTCCACTGCCTGGTCGCGGCATAGGGCTCCCAGGCGGTCCAGGGCGTGCCCTCGTCTATTAACCTCATCTCCGTTACGCCGCTCCCGGCATCCGTGGCGTTGAGGTTCAGGATGACGTCGGCGCTCCCCGTGTAGTCATCGCCGCCGTTTATGGCGATGGAGCAGACGGGAGGGGAGGTATCCAACGTGATCGCGTCCGCGCACAGTCTTGTGTTGCCCGCGTTGTCTTTGAACTCAACATATACGGTCTTCAGCCCATCCGAGCCGGGCAAGGTCCACGACTTGCTCACTGAGTAGGCCTGCCAACTCGTCCAGCTTCCCCCCTCGTCCTTGAATCTCATGCCGGCCAGTCCGCTTCCCGCGTCGGACGAAGAGAGCTCGAGGTTCACGCCGGCCGACAGAGCGTATGTCTCGCCGCCGTCGATCACGATGGAACAGGTAGGAGGGGTGGCGTCCAGCGTGATCTCATCCGAGCACTGGCTTGTGTTCCCGGCTCCGTCTTCGACCTCCAGATAGACCGTCTTTACCCCGTCGCCGGACGGGAGTATCCAAGCCTTTGTCGCCGCGTAGGGCTCCCACTCCCCCCAGGACCCCGTCGAGTTCTTGAATCTCATCCTGCTCAGACCGCTTGTCGCGTCGCTGCAGGAAAGGCTCAGCGTGACGCTCGTTGAGCCGGCGTAGGGGGCGCCGCCTTCTATCGACACGGCGCAAGATGGGGCGGCCCGGTCCAGGATGATCGTGTCGGCGCATTCGCTTTGGTTTCCGGCTTTGTCTCTGCACTGAAGATAGAGCGCTTTCGGGCCGTCCCCTCCCGTGAGTACTCGACCGACCGTTCCCGGCGTGCCGCAGGCCCAATCGTCCCAGGCCCCGCCTTCGGCGCCGAATCTGTAGACGTCCATTCCGCTTCCTGTGTCGGTGCAGGAGCCTTCGAGTGAGACCTCGGCGGACCTTGTGTATGGCGCCCCGCCGTTAATAATCGCTTGGCAATCGGGCGGCACGACATCTCCGAGTACGACGTCGTCCACGGATTCCATGCGCGCTATGTTCTCATCGCTGAACTGCGTGATGCGGCATATCCACTCTGGGGTTGTGGCATCCCACATGATGGTTCTGCAGATGAAGCCGGGGTTGCCGCCGCACCAGCACCACGCGTTTGAAATGGCGTCCGCCCCGCGAGCGTTGAAGGCCCGTCCCAGCGCGTTGGCGGAGACTATCGCCTTCTCGAAAACCGTAGCGCCGTATACTCCTTCGGCCGCCTGCTGCGCCAGGGAATACCCATAGCACCAGCCAATGCTGTTCGGGTATGAATATCCGTTCTGAAGGCCGTTGTCGTCGAGGTTCTTTCCCGTGAGCAGATGAATGAAGTGCCTCGAATGCGAGTAGTTCTCAAGCGAGTACGTCCTCAGTTGGCTGAGAAGAGTCGACGATGACGTCGAGGTGAGCGGATAGCCGGGCGTCGAAGGCCGCCAGACAATCCCAAGCACGATGTTGAACTCCACTCCGATGGCGTCGGCGAAGATGCCCTCTACGTCGTTGACGACGGCGGTCATTCGCGCGAACCAGTCACCGGGGCTCATGTTGTAGAACTCGACGTCGCCGTACGGGATTATGTCCGCCGTGAGAAGCTGCGACTCGGCGTCGGGCGCATCAAGGGACTCTACGCCGGCCGGACCGGCCGCGAGTCCATCCCGGGTACCGTAAGTAGTCGCCGGATCTCCGGTTTCAACGCGGAGGTCGGCCTGTTCTTCGGCCAGGGCCGGTCCTTTGTTCGCGGCCGCCCCCTCTCTCCCGGCCTCCCCTCCGAGTGTCTCCGGCGATTCGGCCCCCGGCAAGACCGCGCCCATACGCTCGACCTCGGAAACCACATCTTTGGAGTCATAGAGGATATGGATCGAGCCGTCCACTCCCGCATCGTGCCAACGCAGCGGCTCTATGAAATGCCAAGCGCCGTCGGCGTAAACGTATCCGCTGACCCAGTCGTCGCCGAACGTGAGTCTCACCCGACCGGCGGGGTCCTGCAAAACCTTCCCTTTGTAAACATCCGGAACAGGCACGTCGGCTTCGTGGAGTCCACTCTCGTCGTGGACCATCGCTCTGGGGCCGCTCCGCCAGAGGACATTCGGCGTCAGGATCAGATCATAGACGTTCCCGTCCACCTCGACGCGAAGAACTCCCCCGGTCCTTGCGTCATTCTTCAAAGCGCGCGCATCGACCTTCAGGAGTTCACATTCGGCTATCGTTGAAGGGATTGAAGCGGAGAATCCGGATGTCCCGCGCTCCAGGGGAAGTCCGAAGCCACCGCCGATTTCACCGTCCCGGGCCGGTGCGGAGCCGGCATTGAGAGACAAAGCCAGAAGGCAAAGGCAGGAAGAACATATCGCGCGAACAGCTCGACTCACGAGATACCCCATTTCAGGAGACCGGTCCCGGCGGGCAAAAGGCCGATCAAGATCCCCAGGCCGGCCTGAGGCAGACCTGGGTCCGGATTCCAGCCGACAAGGTGGAGATATCTCGGATCGGGCCGACCCCGCTTGAACGCAGCCAAGCTATTGTATCAAAACGCACAATGGGAGTCAATCGCGGCGGGAACTGTGGTAGTGGGCTACTTTGAATCCAACAATCTTACAACGTCCTCGATTGACCATAGATGGTCCGTAATCCCGATTTCCATGGCGGGACTCACTCTGACACTGGAGCGGACGCGGACGAAATTGTAGTGCATGAAATGCAAGGCCACGGCCGCCTCTAGGTTTCTGAGCTTCTTTGAGAAAGCGTTGGTTAGGCGGGTGAAGCGCCGCATCCCCATCCGCATAGTAAGGTTCTGGCGTTCGACATGGGACGTACAGATGTACCTGGTATCCGGCTGCCCCATAATGACTTGTCTCTCCGCGCCAATACATTCCACTGGACTATATCGCTTTTCGCCGTCAGGATTTGCGCCGTATAGCTTGACTAGCATGGCGTAGTCCACCTCAGCTCCGAAAGACCGCTCCACGGCCTCCAGGTACGGCCTAAAGCCGTCAGTAGTGAGCTGAACCCGATTTGCAAGCCTACGCTGAACATCCGTAATGAACCGCTCCGCGTACCAAGCATTGCGTTGCCCTACCATCCAGGTGACGATCAGCTTAGAGTTGGGATCGAGGGCAGTCCAAGTATACACGTCACCTACCCCCAGACAGCCCCTCAGATGCTCAGGGACATTCTTTTCCTTGGCGTAGCAGTAGGCCCATATCTCGTCACATTGGATGCGACGGCATGGCAGATCCACCAGGGTACGTCGCTGAAAATCCTCGCATGCTTGCCCCAATTCAACGAGTAACCGCAGGACGGTACGCTTAACTGCCCCGGTCATTCTGCATGTTGCCCTGATTGAGCTGCCCTCTACCAGAGCCGCCACTATCTGGCTTCGCTTATGTGTGCTCAGTCTGTTCATGGTGTCATTATACTTGACCGCTCACGCATAATCAAGGATAAAATGCGTTACGATACGGTCCACGCGAAAAAAAAGTCTTGCCGTATGGCACCTGGTTGTGTATCGTAAAGTCATGGGTATTAAGTTAAGAATAGATGGGGGCGAAGCAACCTTCGATACCCCAGAAGAACTCGCGCGCTTCATCCGCGCTCTCAGAGCAGAACCTAAGAAGCAGCGAGCTAGGGCAGGGCCAGACCTGTTCTCCGGGCCAAAGACTGGCGATTCGGAGTCGTCAAGCGCGTCTCGCCGGTCGCGTGGCCGACAGCGCGGTACCGAGGACCATAAGCTGCGCATATTAGAGCTATTGCGAGCTGTCCTCATCGCGGGAGCACGGGGGGTTCCTGGCGCTGAGCTTGCCGAGAAGCTTGGACTCAAGCCCGGAAGGGGCCTTAGTGGAATATCGTCGATGCTCCACAGGGTGCTTCCAGACTATGGATTCAGCTTCGATGAGGTTCTTAAGATTGTCCGCAAGCGCGGTAGCAGCGTGTGGCGTCGCGGCCCAAAGCTTGCCGACGCCATAGAGAAGATTGAAAAAGGAGGTGGTGCCTAATGAAATAAGGTTGCGGAGTGTCTGAGCCCGCGTGACGAACAAAGGCCCCCAGGAGAAAACCGCGTGAGAGCGAGTCCTGGGGGCCACTCAGGCGCACAGAATACGCCTTAACTATGGCCGAGTATATACCTAGTACGATGGGCCGTCAAGTGTTTTTTTGACCGCTCAAGCATCGTTGTCTTTGTCATTTGTGGTTGTGTCGGTTTCGGGAGCAGTATGCCCTTTTTTCATTGTTTTGCGCTTCGTTTTCTTCTTATGACCTTTCCATCTTGCCTTGGCCGCCTCGCGAGCGATCTCACTGCGGCGAGCTTTTTTCAATGCTCTGGCCCGTGCCGGGCCACCCTTCTTGCCGCCCCTGCTGCCAAGAAGCTTTGCGTACGCGCTGATCTCAGCTCTAGTGGCTGCATCCTCACCATCTGATTCGGTAGCTTCGCCCACGATCCTGGCAGCAATTTGATTCTCGTCCGCATCCGGGCTATCTATTCTTGAGCGCTTAGGCATACTGCCAGTATGATCGAAGTTGGTGCCTCGTGTCAAGTAGCAGTCTGGCACCCCTAATCCAGAAACAGGCCGCTGCCGATAATTTATATGTTTACAACAGATTAAGAAAACAGCTTGACAAATCTCCCACTATGTTGTATAAGTTGTACAACGCTCACAATGGAGGTGATGAGCATGACTGGAGAGAAGTTTGAATACTTCGGGGATTACCTTAGAGCGTTGAGAGAGGGAAGGCGAATCACTCTACGGGAGTTCTGCAGGAGAGCGAAAGCCGACCCAGCGAACATCAGCCGCCTGGAGCGGAGACTGATGAAGCCCCCCCAAAACGAGAATATCTTGCGGCGCTATGCGGAGGCCATTGGCCTTGAGCGGGGTAGTGACGAGTGGTATGACTTCTTCGATCTGGCCTCGGCGAACAACGGAGCAATTCCCGAACATATCAGGTCTGATGAGGAATTGGTTAAACGCCTCCCTGCCTTTTTTAGGACGCTGAGGGGGGAGAAGCCAACCGCCGAGGAAATGCAGAGGCTGGTAGACAAGATCAAGAGAGAAGGGTTTTGAGCATAGATCTATCTACTTTTAAGGCGCCTTTCATTCCCCCGGAGGAGGCCTGGGCAAATGCTGATGCCATTCGGGGAAAGTATTGGCCCTCTGGAGAGCTTCCTATCGATCCCGAACTGATAGCAGTTGATCTAGGCTTGCACATTTCCACATCCCCCTTATTGATAGAGGAGTACGATACCGACGCCTATTTGGATACGGACCTCAAGAACATAGTCGTTGATGCTGGTTTCTACAACGGCAACAAGACACAAAACAGAGTGAGATTCAGTATTGCCCACGAACTGGGGCATTTTATTCTACATTCGGACGTCATTAAAGAAATCGCTATGGGCTCACCGAAGGACTGGATGAGATTCAAGCAAGAGATCCCCGAAAAACAGTGGTCCCTCCTGGAGTTTCATGCTCGCGAATTTGCTGGGAGGCTTCTGGTGCCCAGTAACCGGCTCAGAGAGGAGCTTGGCGAGGCGCTCAAGATGGCAAAGGCAGAGGGCTTTGAATATTGGGAAAAATCCGCCGGGGCATTGTTGGAATATCTGGGCACGCATATTTCCCGCACTTTTGGCGTTTCAAGCATCGTGATTCAGAAGAGGATTGAGCACGAAGGGCTCTCACTCAAACCACCGGAGTGACCTCGCTAGACCGCCCCCCCCATTCAAACTGACCCACTAACCCCATTTTCAAAGTAGCCCACTACCGGAATTGTAGCGCGGAAAGGCGAGACCGAAGTCAAGAAGGCCCTCGTGCTGAGGTGAAGTCGCTCACAGTACGCCGGCGCCGCGGCGGATAGGAACAAGCGCACGGCGTCAGGCGCGGTGGTTTACCAAGAAAACGAAAACCGGGGGGCCGTGCTCAACGCAGCCCCCCGATTTCCATAGGCTCAGATCTTTCTTGGCCGGATCGGGCCTTCACTCACACAACGTACGCCGCCCCGCCTCCGCCGCGTCCCTTTTCGACACCGAGGCATCGAGCATGATGGGGATGGCGCCCTACTCCGTCTCCAGCTCTATCTCGTTCACCTTCCCGAAGTCGGCCAGCGGCCTGTCGAACAACTCCGCGTTTCCCACGACCATCATCGTAAGCTTATCCGGGTGCAGGTGCTTCCGCGCGGCTTCCCTGACGTCCTCAACGGTCATCTTCGCGTACGTCTCCATGTCCTTCTGCGGCGTGTCGAGAGGCCTTCCTTGATACCGGAGGGAAACGAGCCTCTGCACAAGCCGGGACTTCGATTCATAGTCAAAGACCTGTCCGTTCACGTATGAATCGACGGCTTTCTTCACCTCTTCCTCGGTAGGCCCGGCCTCCTTCATGCGCTTGATCAAATCGATCATCAGCGTAATCGCTCGGCTGCAAGACTCCGCCTTGGTCTGGGCCGAGGCGGTGAACATGCCCTTCACCCAGGGGTCGGACGAGTAGTTGGTGCCGGCGCTGTAGGCAAGACCCTCGTCGGCGCGCACCTTTTCGATAATCCAAGACGTGAAGCTCCCCGAGCCGAGAATGAAGTCCATTATGTTGACGGCGCAACGGTCGGGATCGTTCGAGTTGATCCCCAGATGCCCTATTCTAATGTGGGCTTGGTTTATGTCCATGTACGCGTAGCTGACGCTGGGGGACGGCTCAACCGGGATGTCGGGCACCTCGGGGATCGTGACGTTTCCCTTCTCCCACCCGGCGAAAGCACCCTCGAGGGCCTCGGTTATCTCCTCTTCAGTGACGTCGCCGCTTATGCCTATGATGGCGTTGTCCGGATGGAAGTACTTGGAGTGAAACGCTACGAGGTCTTCCCGGGCGATGGAGCTCACGCTCTCCGTCGTCTCCTCCCATGAATAGGGATGATCCCGGTAGATGAGCTTGCCGTACTCGCGCCTTGATACCGGACCGGGCTCGTCGTTCTTGCGACGGATATCCTCGAGCATCGTCCCGCGCTTCATCTCGATCTTTTCCTCGGGGAAGGCCGGGTTCATGACGACGTCGGCGAACATCTCAAGAACCCGCGGCAGATCCTTCTTGAGACAGTTGAAGGAGAGCACCGTGCTGAGATTGCGGCCGTAGGCCTCAATGCTCGCAGCGAGGAACTCGAGCTCGTCGTTGAGCTTGTCCCCCGGCCACTTCTCGGTGCCGCCGTTTCTCATCACCCAGGCGGCCATCTCGTTAAGGCCGTACTTGTCTTTGCCGGGAAAGTAGGTCTTCACAAGCACTACCACGTCGACGATGGGAATCTCATGATCCTCGATGAAGATGCACTCCATGCCGTTCGAGGTCGACATCTCCGTTATCTCCGGCATCGTTATCTTTATGGGATCGTACTCCAGCTCGCTTGGATGGGGCCGCTTTGTCGCGAACGCCTGTGACGCGAGCGAGACGGCCAAAACGGCCGCCAGGAAAAAGACAAAGCTCTTCTTCTGCATCGCTCTTCTCCTTTATTCCTTGTCCTGGACGGCTTTTGCCTTCTCCAAGAGCTCCTTGCCGAACTCCTCCCGCTCCGCGTCGGTGCTCAGGCTCTGGAACTTCTGGAATATCTCCATCTGCTCGTTGGGAGGAAGGGACTGGACATACTCCATGATCATCCTCTCGGCGATCTCTTCCTCGGACTCCTCTACCGCCTCTCCCTCGGTCTGCACTCGGTATGCAACCGTACGGTTCTGCTCGGTCAGGTACTCCTCCGCCACGCGCCGTACGTCCTCCGCAGTGACCTCCTTGATACGCTCAAGGTTCCGGAACATCACGCGATAGTCGCCGTACATGAGCTCGCCGAAGGCGACCTGGAACATAATGCCCATGTTCGAGCCCAGCGCCCGTATCATATTGGCGTCGATCTGGTTCATGACCCGCTGAATCTCCCGATCGCCGACGGGCTCTTCCTTGAGCTTCTCGATCTCCGCGAGAATGGCCGCCTCCACCTCCTCCAAGGTATGGGGGCTCCGAGGTTTGGCCTCTATCACGAGCAGGTTTTCCAGCTTGTCCCCCGGCCCCGTATAGACCATCGGGTCATCCGCTGTGAGCTGTTGCTCTTCATAGACCGATTTATAGAGCCTCGAGGTGCGCCCGCCCGCGAGTATGCTCATGAGCACGCCGAGCGCCGGGACGTCGGGATTCGGATAAGCGGGCACGTGGTAACCGATCATGAGCTTGGGATTCGCCGTGTGCTCGAGCACCAGGCGCCGCTCTCCCTCCTGCTCGGGCTCGCGCGTCTCGACTCGAGGCGGATCGGGTCCCGCCGGTATCGGCTCGAAGTACTTCTTGGCGAGCCTCTTCACCTCGTCGAACTCAACGTCCCCCACGACGATCCCGAACGCGTTGTTCGGAACGTAGAACTTGTCGTGATACGCCTGCAGCTCCTCGCGGTCTGTCGTCCGGAGGTCGCTCATCCACCCGACCACCGGCCAATTGTAAGGGCTCGCCGTGAACGCCACCGAGTAGAACGCCTCGCTCAGCTGTTCGTCGGGGTCATTTTCGCCCAGACGGCGCTCCTCCATGACGACGTCGCGCTCCGCCCAGAAGTCCCTGAATATGGGCGACTCCATGCGGTCGGACTCCAGGACCATGAAGAGCTCGAGCCTATTGGACGGGAGGTACTCGAGATAGACGGTGAAGTCGTTGGACGTGAAAGCGTTGAGGAAGCGCGCGCCGTTATTCGTGAAGAAATCCCACAGCTCCTCCTTGATCATGTACTCGCGGTGCTCTTCTTGAAGCCTTGATATCTCACCCCACGCAAGCTCGTATTCGACGTACTTGTCGAGGTAGTTCACGCCCTGGTCCTCGACCAGGTATGGAACATCGGCGATGGAATCGGGCAAAGCGGGCATAGCCCGGATCTTCTCGGCGAGGAGCTCTGTCTGCTTGTACCTGTCGGCGCCTACGGCCTCTTGCTCCTCCTCGGTGAACGACTCAACAATCTGCTTCGAGAAGTCTTGAAAGCGCTTGAAACGCCACTCGGCGATCTCTTTCCTCAATTCGATCGTCTTCTCTCCGAGCGCGTCCGTCTTCTCGAAGTAGGGTTTCTCCTTCTTGAAGTCCGTCGTCCCCATCATCTTCGTGCCCTTGAACATCATGTGCTCGAGCAGGTGCGAGATGCCGGTGACGTTCGGCCACTCGTTCGCCGAGCCCACGTTGTACGCAACCGCGCAGAAGACGACGGGCGCCTCATGCCGCTCGACCACGAGGAACTTCATCCCGTTCTCGAGCTCGAGCTCTTGGACCTTCTCCTCGAGAGTCTGCGCGAGGGCCGGCCCCCGGGCTGAAATCGCCGCGGCGATCACGGCCGTGAGCACGACGAAGAGAAGCTTGATACCTCTACCTCTGCACATAAAGCCTCCTTCTTGAAGTGAGTTGTTCACTAACCTCTTTCTTATCCTAAAGCCACCGTCGGATCCGAGGGCTAAAGTCCCTCGCGTCGGCAACGTCCATACCGCTCGCCGTCTTCTCCGAAATGCTTCATCCCTCGAGCATCTTCAGCAGATCCGCGGCCTCTTCCGAATCGGAAGCCGCGGAACGAAGGAACTTCGCCAGTCGCTCCTTCTTGGACCGCGAGAGCCGCACGGCATGGAGAACGTGCTCCTCAAAGGCCCCGTAGGCCATCGGCGCGACGGCCTTCGCCATCTTCGCCATGACCTCCGCATACCGCCTTATCTCATACTGAGCGTGCTCGTCGAGGCGCAGGTTGAGAAAGTGCAGCAGATTGCGAAGGTCTATCTGCCAGTACCATTGAGTGTAAAGACTCAGCGGAAGATTGATACGGGCGAGCTCCCTTGCCACCTCGTCTTTCAAGAGCTTCTCATATGATTCGTAGGCCGCGCCCTGGTCGCGCTTCAGAATCTCAAGTACCCGCTCCTGTGTTTCCCGCGGGAGCTCTTCCGTCCCGCGGGCCTGCCTGTCCGTCTTGCTCTGCTTCCGGATCTGACCCGCCTCCGGCAAGTAGAACTCGTCTTTCATTACGCTATAGCGCCCGGAGATCTCGTTCACCCTGGCGGTACGATGGCGAATCCACTGACGGGCCACGAAGATAGGCATCTTGGCGTGAAAGGTGAGGACGACCTGCTCGAAGGGCGAGCTGTGCTGGTTCTCCATCAGATAGTCTATAAGGACTTTGTCGCGTCGAACCGTCGTTGTGCCGCCCCCGTAGGAGACACGCGCCGCCGCGACGATCCTGGCGTCGCCCCCCATATAGTCAACCAGCCGGACAAAGCCCTGGTCCAGGACCGGGAACTCCTTGTCCAGCATTTGTTCCGCTTCGGGGACTATCACACGAGCCATATGGATTAAGCCTCTTCCCTTGTCCTGCGCGCAAGCGCCGGGAGCTTGTCATTGAACGTCGGAACGACCGAACTTCCCTTGCCCTCAAAGACCCAGGAGAATATAACCCGTGGAGAATCGGTTTTCAAGACCGTCGCCTTAAACCACTCGGCCGGCCCTCCGACGTTGTTTTCAGACCTCGATACTAGTTGCGAAATAATGAGTTGCCAATGTGTCACGGTGGAGCTGTCCGGGTCTCTCGCTTTAGTCCCTCGTGACCCGCTACCCCTGTGGGAACGAGTGCGAGAGCACGTGAACATGCCTCACGTGCTCCATTCACCGCTGTACTAGGCAAGCTAACCCGTTAATTCACTTGACATTGAAGCAATTGCATGGTACCATATTAGCCTTCCTCGCAGAAGGGCGAGGTCCGTTTTGAGGCTGAAGACTGCACGATGGCCTGAGTGCTTTTGGCGTGATTCGCAAATGGCGGCGTGCGCTGTTTTTGTGCGTTGTCGTCACTCAGATGACAGCCACAGGCTAGGGAAATCTGTACCCAGGGAAGGCCACAGCATCAGGGGATGAGAACAGAATGATGCGACGAATGATAATGCCGGTTGTGACGCTGGTGGTACTTTTAGGCGCCTCGGAGGCTCGGGCTGATTCGAAGGAAGCACAGCAGGCCCCTGCGATGGTTCTGGTCCCCGCAGGCACTTTCACAATGGGCGACGATACGACCTATTGCGGCACCGACGAGCGCGAGGTGACGCTCACACGCGACTTCTACCTTGGGCAGCACGAGGTGACGAACCAGGAGTACATGGAGGCGGTCCAATGGGCTTATGACAATGGACATGTTACAGCGACGACCACCTCCGTGCAGGACAACCTGGATGGGAGCACACAGGAGCTTCTGGATCTGAACGATGCTGACTGCGAGATCCAGTTCGACGGAGCGGGGACGTTCTATCTGCGCGAATCGCCGTCGAGCATTGAGCAGAACGCATACCCGACCGGCTACGACCCGTCGGATCATCCGGTCAAGGAAGTTACCTGGTACGGGGCCGCCCGTTACTGCGACTGGCTGAGCCTGCAGGCGGGGCTGGCGAGGGCATATCAGCACACGGGCGACTGGGCGTGCAACGGAGGCGACCCCTATGGCGCGGAGGGCTATCGGCTGCCGACGGACGCCGAGTGGGAGTACGCGGCCCAGTACGATGACGAGCGGATCTACCCCTCGGGGAATGATGCGCCGGACTGCAGCCGGGCGAACTTCTACAATTGCTACTACTGTGTCGGCTGGACGTCGCCTGTGGGGAGCTACCCTGACGCCCCGGCGTCATTGGGGCTCTCCGACATGGCCGGCAATGTCTGGGAGTGGTGCAACGACTGGTGGGTGTGCGATCTGGGTACGTCACCGGCAACGGACCCGACGGGTCCGGGCAGCGGCGCTTACCGCGTGCTTCGCGGGGGCTCCTGGGGCGACTTCGGCGACGTCCTGCGCTGCGCTTTTCGGAACAACCACAACCCGGACCTCAGCGACCACTCCCTCGGGTTTCGTGCCTCAAGGACTGTTAGCGCCACTGATGATGTCCCCGCAATCTCGATCATGGGTCTTGCCGTCCTGGCCGTGTTGCTCATGGCGGCAGTGTTGTGGATGGCTCGCCGACGGGGCGCCGGATGCGGCGCACAATGAGGGATGGAAAACCAGACAGACAGCCTGGAGTGGAATCGGGGTGATATTGAAGTAGAGTCGTGAGTTATACCACATACACCCGCTACCCCTCGTGCTCCCCCCTTTTCACGCGAATAGAAGCGAAAACGTGTGAAAGGGTGCCAAGGGGGGCCAAGGCAGAGAAGTGCCCCGAAGCTCGCTAAGACACCGGGGCACATTCACTTACGTCAGATCTCGATTCAATATAACTACTTAGCTTGCAGAGCCGGAAAGTGGTCCAAACCTGCCGAATCGGTTTTCAAGACGGCCGCTTCGTTGCCTCACAGCTGCTGCTGCTACTCAGGAACTGAAACCCCTTACGAACGACTGGACAAGGCGCACTAGCCTCAGCCGCTCCTCGTCTGCCGCTCCTTGCTTACCTAGCTGACGCAGTACGCGATCGACAGCCGGGGCGTCCGCGTCAGGAAACAAGTCGCGAAAGCTCCCCACAAGCTCACGCACATTGTCATTCGAGAACCTTCTAACCGATTTGCCGAGCAAGTACGCTCCTGCATCATCCCATGTAATGTTGGAGTCATCGGCACGAACCTCGTATCGTCCACTCGTCTCTGGATCCTCGTCGAAATGCTCCAAACAAACCGCAATGTCAGCAATGTCCTTGAATCGGCCCCTGTCGTTAAAACATGCCAGCTTCAAGATCAAGAACACGGGAACCGATACCACGGGCCATATCAGACCAGGTGCGAGCTCGGTGGTTTCCGCGGAATCAAATACATATTCAAATCCGGTCATGTCCATTGCCTGACCGTCAGGCCAAACAAGCTTGGTCCCATCTAACATAGAGGGCGAATACGGTAGCAGATCTATGTGACTATCTCCCAGGATTAGTAGATGGTGAGGCTTTCCTTGCTTGAAGCCTCGACTTAGCAGAGCATCGCGGATTTTCCCATACTGATCCCAGGAGGAAACGAGAACCGCAATGTCAACGTCCATAGTGGCCCTGTGGACGACACCAAGAAGGGCATGAACCGCAAGCGCACCAACCAGACTTCGCTTGATACGGAGACCTTCCAGGACTTCGTTCGCCAGCTGAAGCGCGCGTGCACCGTCCTTGTTGACTTCAATAGCCATTCATGAACTCTCCCGGCAAGCGTTCTCTCAGTAGCTCAGCTGCCCCCACCGCTCTCTCCGTACCCTCTGCGGCCAGTTCTGCATAGACTAGCAACGGGTGAGCCAGAGGGAATTTCCTCCTGCGTTCTGGCTCCTCGATCATCCCACAGAAGTACCGCAGTATCTGCAAGTCGCCCCTCTGATCATGCATACAATCGGTCTCTTCTTCGAAGCCAGCCAGATCGGTCGGCGCGAAGATGACTATCCTCTCTCCCCTGTAGTAATGAGTAAGCCGGAACGCGGCCTCAGCACCCGTCAGCGCCCAAGGTAGTTGCCTTCGCTCGAAATACGTCCTGACGTTGCCCAGGAGCCGAACTCTAGCCCGAGGACGCATTCTATACGTACCCTTCACCAGTTTCGGACGCAACTCCAACCCATAGGCGTTGACCCAACGAGCCATGAGATCCCTAGGTTCAACAAGTCGCCTACGCTTTCCACGGCCACCAACAAAACCCTCTGCTCTTAAGCCCTCGACGACATAGTTCGCAGTGCGCAAAGCCACTCCCGCCGCCTCAGCGAGACGCCTGTATGGCCATGTCACTGCATCAGGTCTCACTAGAAGAACATAGATGACCTGTAATCCCGCGCGCTTGAAGACTCTGTCAGTGCGTGGTTCCGCCCTCGGCCGGCCACGCTTCCCCTCCACATGCACCAAGAAACCTTGCCTTTCAAGATGGACGTTACCCGCGAGATCAACGTAGTCTACATCGCCTTTCTGCAAAGCCTCCCGTTGCCTTTCCGTCGTCATTGGGGCAAAGAGAAGAGCTTTTTCTCCACGCCCCTTTAGGTCCCGTAGTTGCCGAATCGCCAAGTGCGGGTCCTCATGTTTAAAGTGGTTCCTCAGTTGCACTGCGTATTCGATACGCCCAGCGGGGGTCTGATACCAGACCCTAGTGTCTATACGGGGCTTTTTCCTGCCTGCCACTGCCACCCCCTTCGCGGCTTTTACAACTGCTCCGCCCCACCTATTCATGAGGTCCAAATAGGGCTCTAGCGCCTTCATGGCAATTCCTCCGATTCGTATACTATCGTATACTATTTTGATATGTATATTATTGCCATACTCCCCAGAAGGGTATACATCAACTCTTCTCCCGAATGGCCCAAGCTGTCATCATGGGCAACATGCCGAATATCGGCACTTCGTATACTCTTTAGGTCTGTATATTATTAATATACAGATTCACTAAGTATACGTCAAGGTCCTTTTTCGTCTCCGGAAAACTAAAATCAATAAGCGGATCGCACCCCGAGGCGCTCTGGAGGGGCCACCTTTTAGCTGCGGGGCGAGTTAGATGTCACAATTCCTACGAATGGAATTTCAAGGCCGCCGCCTTGAACCACTCGGCCGGCCCTCCGATCGATCTTCCAGTCAACGATACTAAACGATACTATTTGTGGGAAAACGAGTTGTCAAGATGTCACCCGGACGGCCCCGGCAGTGCCATGTGTGAAAGTTGTACAACGAACAGCGGTTTCTGGAGCAGTTTGGCTACCGGACCCGGCAGCGGGTTCGTGAGTCTCTGCGGTTGGAGGCCCTATGATTAAGAAGAGTTGCGGGTAGTCATCTCAACCTCACACGGCGTTGGTTGCGGAAAGCTCCAAGACCGGTTGCCCGTAAGTTGCGGATTCCCCTTGGTTTCATTGCGGGTCGTCGGTTTTCCTTCTCAGCTTGTGCGTGAACCGCGGACGCCGGCTTTCAAAGGGGACATCGTTCAGCCGCCATGCCGAACAAGTCGGAAGTATAACCGACGACGAGTATCTTTCCCTTCGCGGTTCCCAGTGTCGCTCATGAGCCATGTTGATGCGGTGCCGGGTCGAGACCGGACAGAGGCCTCATTCCCAAGGAACGGCAAAATGATGCGGATCATCATAATCACGTCCCATAGCGACTTGAAGCCGCCCACGTTTCAGATTGAAGACCGCGGACCAGCGCGTGATCGGCTGGGACACATCTCCCAGAAGGCTCACGGCTTCGCTTTCCGAGAGTGCTCCGTTCTTACCGTTCAATGACTCGTATGCCGATCTGTATCGCCAACAGGGAGCGTTCCGAGGATCGATCAGGCCGGTGATGATGAAATTCGTCGTTACCTGCCAAGGGTCGGCATTGTCCATCACTTCCATTCTTTCGTCCACGAATTCAATGATCACAGAGTGTCCCGATGAATCCGCGATGAGGTAATGAATGGGAGGATTCCCAATGCGTATGTTGTACTGCCCGGCCAAAGCTACCGCCTCCTGCGTTGAGCCGGCGTAGTCCAAAACAAGGCGGATAAGCTGAAGCTCGCCGATGGTCACCTTAGAGGGATCATAGGGAGCCCGCGCCTCATCCAGCGCATTCATTCCGACGGCCACACCCTTTTCATTCATTCCATCAAAAGGATAATACGGCAATGTGCACAGGGTATTCTGATTCCCGGAAAAGGCCGGAGACTTGTCATGAGCGTAGGCAAAGAAACTGAGATCCACCGTGGAAACGGAAGAATACCCGTCGGGGGGATCGGTGAATAGAATGAAATAGGTGGAATGATCCGACCAATCGTAGTTTCGTCCGAGAAGTCGGTTGTTCCCGCCGAAGGCCGAAAAACAGGTGCAGTGGAAATCTCCATTGGTCGAATTGTCCGAATCATCGATTGGAATATCACCCGTCCGCAAATACTCGTCAAATCCGTAGTCCGATGAGTAGTCCAGGGTGAATAGCGGATAATCGTCAATTTCGGTAACGGTTCCGCAGGAGATCTCATAGGTTGGACTTGGGGTGGCGACGGGGGTCTTCTCTCGATCGCGGCCGCACCGGCAAGGACAGAGAAGAACCAGACAGACTACCAGGACAATACGTCTCTCCCTCGACATATCTCAACCCTTCCGGCGCAGGATGAAGTTCCCCATCTCATCGGCCGCCCCGATCCAGCCGGGCGGGACAAACATAGTAGCGCTGTATTCATAGACAATCGCCGGCCCTTTAACCGGCCTCCCGACCTCCAGGCCGCTCCTACTGAAAAACCCGGCCTTTTGCCGTCCGCCGCGCCACCAGATTCGCCCGGTCTTTGGCTTCTCACCGGTTTCTTCAGCGGCCCCTCCCAGAGGCGGAGGGGGAGGCCCCGCTCTCACGCCCCTGACCCTCACGTTTACCGCCTCGACCGGAGCGTCCTTTTCGGCGTGACCGTAGAGCTTTTTGTGAGCTTTGTGAAAACGCTCGACGAGATTTGCCGCAAAGGGCACGGATATCTCATACGACTGTCCGACATAGCGAAGATCCACCATTGGACTCAGTTTCACTCTGCCCAGAGGGCCTTGGTCCGTCATGAGGACTTCCCGAACCTCATCGCGCAGATCATTGAGCGCCTTCGAAAGGGCTTCGTGATCCCGAGGATTCAGGAATACGGTCCTTGACTTCTCCTCCGCGGCATCGGCGCATAGAAGACCGTACGCCGACAACACCCCCGGCTGCGGCGGGACAAAAACGGTCGCCATGCCCAACGCCTCGGCCAAGCCGCACGCGTGCAGCCCACCGGCACCGCCGAAGGCGACCAACGCGAAATCCCTCGGATCATATCCCTTCTCCACGCTCACCACTCGTATCGCCCTCTCCATGGAGGCGTCCGCCACTCGGATCACTCCTTCGGCCGCCTTCTCAACGGACACCCCCAGCTCGCGGGCGAGTCCTCCCACCGCCTTCCTCGCACGCTCGGCGTCCAGCTGAAATTCCCCTCCCAGGAGTCCGACTTCCGGGATTCTTCCCAGAACAAGGTGCGCGTCGGTCACGGCCGGACGGTCGGACTTCCCGTAGCACGCCGGGCCGGGGTCCGCCCCCGCGCTTTCAGGCCCGACTCTCAACGCGCCTCCCGGGTCCACGTATGCCAGCGAGCCGCCCCCGGCACCCACCGTCTCCATCAGGATCGAAGGGCTCAACACAGGAAAGCCCCCCACAACCAGGGACGGCACTCGGGCGGCCTCTCGGTCAACAAGCGAAACGTCGGTGGAGGTCCCCCCCATGTCCAGGGTGAGTATCTTGTCGAAGCCGGCGCGCTTGGCGACGTGAGCGGCCCCGACGACCCCCGCCGCGGGGCCCGACAGGAGCGTTCTAACGGGCATCCGCGAGATTCTGGACGCGGACGCGATGCCCCCCGATGACTGCATCATACTGAAGGACACGCCGCGCAGTTCGTCCGCGAGATAGCCCACGTAGCCCCGGACAACCGGTGCGAGATAGGCGTTGACAAAGGTAGTGCTGCACCGCTCGAACTCTCGGAACTCACGAACGACTTCGTGTGACGGAGAGACCGGGATGCCGGCCTCCCGTAGAGCCTCCCCGAGCCGCATCTCGTTCTCCGGGTTGGCATAGGAGTGAAGGAAACAGACGGCAGCGGACCTGGCTTCGGATTTCTTGACCTTTCCGACGATGCGCCGGACTTGCGCTTGCGACAACGCGCGGGCGACGTCGCCCGATGCCAGAGTCCTCTCTCTTGCCGTGAAGATCATGTCTCCGGAAACGGGGAAGACCGGCTTGCTCGGAAGCAGATCGTAGATTCTCTCGCGGTTTTGTCTGCCTATCTCCAAGAGGTGACGAAAGCCCTCCGTCAAGATGAGGGCCGTGGGCCCACCCTTCGCTTCAAGCAACGCGTTCGTCGCCACGGTCGTTCCATGGACGACGCCGGATGAGGGCTCGGGAGATGGAATCAAACCTATCGCTTTCAGCGCAGAGAGAACCGCTTCTCCCGGGCTTGAAGGGGTAGAGGGCAGCTTGAGCACCCGGACGCGATCCCCAACGACCGCGACCGCATCGGTGAATGTCCCGCCTGTGTCTACACCGGCCTGCATCGAAATGCATCCATTAATCCTAAACACGGTTCCCCTACCTTGGTGAAGAGCGCCGGGGCCCTACCTGAGACGGCCCGCCCAGTCAATAGCTCAGGCAATATGTTCATGTGGAACAGCGCTCCTTCACCTTGAAGGAAATAGCCCAAGGTCGCCACACAAGACGGCCCGCCCGGTCAATAGACCAGGCGACATGCAGCAATCTATCACCCCAAATGCGTAACCGCAACCAATCCGGCCGCCGCCATTAGCTCCGCCGGCCACCGACAGTCACTATTGCTTGACACATTGTCATCTATGCGTTACATTGGTGGTATGGCTTATCCGCGGTTCGCTGCATTCACGGAGGAATGGAATGAAAACGCAAGACATAGATCCCGGCGACGTCTGGGTGCTGGTTGTAGACGACGAGCCGGCTGTCAGAGACTTCTTCTCCACCCTCCTCAGCAGGGAGGGTTACAGGGTGGATAGTGCCCCCAACGGCCAATCGGCCCTCGACTTTCTGGCGGGCAACCGTCCGCACGTGCTGCTGTTGGACCTGAGACTGCCCGACATGAACGGCATCGACGTGCTGAGGAAGCTCAAGGACATCAAGTCCGAGGCGGTAGCAGTCGTCATGACGGGCTATGCCAGTGTCGGCACAGCGGTCGAGGCGATGAAGTTGGGCGCTTGGGACTATCTGGTCAAGCCCATTGAGGAAATCCCAACGATCTTCTCCGCCGTCAAGGGCGCGGCCCTTAACAGCCCCCACCTTGCCCAAGGTGAAGAGCCCACCACGGGGACCCACCTTGAGGCCCGTCCCACGGCGCCTTATCCGGTGGGCAACAGTCCGGAGATGGAATCGGTTCTCAAGCTGGCGGCCAAAGCCGCGGAAGTGGACAGCTCGGTGCTCATCTGCGGAGAAAGCGGCACCGGAAAGGAGCTGATCGCAAAGCTCATACACTACAACTGCCCGCGCAGCAAGGGAAGGTTTCTCGCAGTCAACTGCAGCGCCGTTCCCGACAGCCTTCTGGAGAGCACACTTTTCGGCTACGAGCGCGGAGCGTTCACGGGCGCCTATAGAAGAACGAAGGGATACTTCGAGGCCGCGGACGGCGGGACCCTGTTCCTGGATGAAATCGCGGACACGTCACTTCCGCTGCAGGCCAAGCTGCTCAGGGCACTGGAGGAGAAGGCCTTCCAGCGAGTCGGAGGCGTTGACACCGTTGTCACCGACGTGCGCATACTCTCCGCCACAAACAAGAACCTCAAGGACGAAGTAGCCAGAGGCGATTTCCGAGAGGACCTGTTTTACAGGATCAATGTCCTTAGCATCAACATTCCTCCTCTGCGGAAGAGGATCGATGATATACCCGCGCTGGTCGATCATTTCCTTCAGCATCACAGTCGCAGGATGGGCCGCCGCTCACTCGGTTTCACATCCGAGGCTATGGAGAAGATGATGCGCTACCCTTGGCCCGGGAACGTTCGTGAGCTCGAGAACGCAGTAGAGAGGTCGCTGGCTTTTCAGAAAGACGGCGATCCAATCGGTCCTTCAAGCCTCCCCCCTCACGTCCTGGAGGAAGAGTCAGCACCGCCCTCCCAACATGCCCATAGATCCCTTGCTCATGCCCGGGAGCAGTTTGAGAGGGACTACATAATAGGGCTGCTGCGCGAGGCCAAAGGGAACGTCGCTCTCGCCGCCCGCACGGCGGGCATGGCCCGCCAGAACCTATATGCCAAAATGCGTAAGTACGGTCTCAATCCCCAGCGGCAAAGGGACGCAGACCGCAGCGCAGCTGGCTTCTGATCCCCTCATTGTGTCACGTCAGTATAACGCTGTTCCGTTAACAAGACACAAGACGTAATCATTTGTAATTATGTCCCTTAGTTCTTCTGTTGGAGACCAGGTGTAATGAATCGGTTAATAGGCGTGTTTAGAGCGAGACGATGCTAAGGAGCGTTTTTCGCATTTGTTATTCTAACTAATTGCTATCAAACAGCTTGGGGAGAAGGAACTATTTCACGAAATGGAGGGCTTTGGCACAATACCTGCATCTTATTCATTGTGCACTTGACATCGGGGGGTATATTCATCCCCCCAAAGACATACCAACGATAGCCTGTCGGGTTAGGGGATTACATCCACAATGACAACCTCCCGACTAGTCGGATGCAAGCGAATCCCGTCCCCTGCCTGACAGGCTTTTTATATCCAAAACCGGCTCCGATGGAGGGTTGGCTCCCCTCAAACGGTTTTTTCCATGGGTCGGCGGCCACAACCTGTGGATCGAGGAGTCCCTTATCGGAGCCTCTCTCTGTCCTGTCGCCACCCAATGCCGGCAAGCTCCCGAACACTCGAATTCAAGCAAATACCGGCCTCCGACTTACATGCGCCCACTCCTCTATTTCCCGACCCGACGATGATCTTTCTCCTATCTCGCTTTCCGTTGACAGCGCAGAGGGGACACCGCTAGACTCCGTGCCGGGCGGGTTAGGCTACTTGGTTTCACTCTGCCGTCGGAGAGGAGGTTGGACTTCAAATGCCGAAGATGAGACATGAGGCCATTTTGGGTCTCGTGCTTGTGGTGGTGGGACTCTTCATACTCGCCTCGAATATGGAGTTCTTCCGGATAGGATCCGCCGTGATCGGCCTTCTTCTATTCGGAGGGCTCGGCGTAGTCTTCCTATCCGTCTACAGACAGAAGGAAGAGAACTGGTGGGCCGCCATCCCGGCGGGAGCGCTTTTCGGCCTGGCGGGCGTCACGGTTCTGGAGTCGATTGAGTGGGTACCCGGAGGGCTTTCCGGCGCCGTCTTCCTGTGGGGATGCGCCGTTCCGTTCATTCTGCTGTTCAGGAGGGAGCCCAGGTTCTTCTGGGCCTCGATCCCCGGCGGTTTTCTGGCCGTACTCGGCCTTCTTGCCCTTCTGTCGGGCACGCGGCTCGGAGGCGCCTTTTTCGGCTGGCTCTTGTTCTGGGGATTCGGCCTGGCCTTCGCGGTCCTATTCTTGAAGCAACCTTCGCGCTGGTGGGCGATCATTCCATCCGGGGTTTTCTTCAGCCTGGGGTGGCTGGCGCTTCTTCAGGCGACCCATTGGGCCGGCGGCTCGGCCCAGGCCTTCGTTTTCTTTCTTGGGCTGGCCGCGACTTTCGGTTTCTTGTTCCTCATAAGAAACGAGCAGAACAAGCTTCACTGGGCCAAGTACCCTTCCATAGTACTGCTCTTGATCTCGATTCTGTGCCTCTTCAGCGCCCTGTCATGGGGCGGACTCGTTACGATATTCTCCATCATGATGATAGCGATCGGGCTCTATCTCCTGTACACAAACCGGAAGGAAGGCTCAAAAGAGAGGCCTTAGCCTCAGCGCACGTCACTCACTTGGGCGCTGGAAAGGACCGGGAAGCGTCACCCAGGCATTGTCTGGAATTGCGGGAGCCAGCTTCCGAATCGCGTCCATGACGCCCGCTCCCACCGCCTGAGCTTTGTCCGAGATCCTAAAGCAGTTCTCTCGGTTTCCCGTCGGGTCTATGTCGCCGATCTTCTGGTTCTCACCTACCGCCAATCCGTCGGCCAGAAGACCTCTCAACACCCCTGCGATTCGGGCCTTTACTTCGATCGAAAGCCCCTCATCGGAGGATCCGGCGCCCTCACGCGCGCCAAGCTCCGCGCCGGCGCTCTCGGGCTCGGCCGTATTAGGCCGGAGGCCGACTCGCGCGACCGTGGCCCCGGCCTCCACGGACTCTCCGATATCCATCAGTCCACGGAAGACTCCGGCGGCGGGCGCCCTGAGCACTCTGTCAACACTGTGGCCGTTGATCTCAGCCGGCTTTCCCGTAGGCAAAGCCGCCGACCCGCTGTAGAGCACATTTCCCATGTTCTCACCGCGAAGGCTCTCTACCACTGCGTGGCAGTCACGCCCGGCTTCGAAGCCCGGCCCCACGGCGATGACGAGAGGAGCGTCATGGATCTTCGTGCCCGTGTTCTTCTTGGCCATTATCGCGTCTACCAGAACCGCGGGTCTTACGAACTCCAGCGACGAACACGTGGGGTCCACCAGCACCGCCACCGCGCCCGAGTGTACGGCGATGAACGCCTCCTTCACCGAAGCGCGGCGCCAGGCTTTTACCCCTTCTACTTCCACTTCTCTCTCATAGACCGCGTTCCCGAAGGACACCTTCCTTCGCACCATAGTGGGTTCCGCGCGCTCCGTGATGATGACGCCTATCCCGGCCTTTGCCGCATGGTGAGCGACGCCGGAGGCCAAATCACCGCCTCCCTTTATCAAAACAACCGGCCTTCTCATTTCGCAGCTCCCGCCTTTCGACGCGCATTGCGCACCTTTACTATCTCGGCGAGGATTGAGATCGCGATCTCCTTTGGTGTCTTTGAGCCTATGTCTATTCCGATGGGCGCATGCACCTTCCGAAGCGCGTCTTCGGACACGCCCTCCGACCTCAATCTCGCAAAGATCTCGTTCGCCTTCCTCTTACTGCTTATCATCCCAAGATACGCGGTATCCGTCCCTACCGTAAGGCGCAGCACACTGAGATCGCACTCGTGACTTCTGGTTACGACGGCGACGAACGCGTTCTCATCCAATTGTGGTATATCGTTGTCATAGTCCGCCGACGTCAAATGCAAGGAGACACCGTCCGGAAATCGGTCCGCGCTCAGGTACTCGGCCCTGTCGTCGATGACGGAGATCGCGAACCCGAGACCGAGGGCCGTTTCGGCGAGAGCGCGGCCGACGTGGCCGGCCCCGAATATCACCAGTCTCTGCGGGGGAGTTATGACGTCTATCGCTACGGTCGCCCTGCCGCCGCACAGCATGCCCACCCCTTCGCCCGTCCCCGAAAGGTCATACTCCTTGATCACACTCTTCCCCGAAAGGACGGCCTTCTTTGCGTCCTCGATCACGGCGGCCTCGAAACGTCCGCCTCCGATCGTGGAGTGAGCCCTCCCACCGGCCGTCACGAGCATCCTCGCGCCCGCGCCTTGCGGCGTGGATCCCGACGCCGATATGACCGATGCAAGCGCAACCGACCGCCCGGCACGCAGAAGCTCCACCAGCTCTTCAAATATCTCCGTCACGGACCTACTCCGGAAGCCTCAATTGGTCCCTAAACCGTGGAATCTCGTTGGACTATATCCTGCCAAACGGACCTTCCGTTGCGGTTTGAAAGAGACGGAAGCCGTCGCATTCAAGACAAACAAAAGGCCGCTTTCTATGAGACGAACAAAAGCCCATGTGAGCCGCCGTGTCAATGTAGAAATCCGAGTCGCGGCAAGCAACCGGGACGTAGGATACTCCCGATGCGCTCGATCTTGCCGCTCACGGTCCCGACCTCACAAGCGCCCAATCAACGCGTCCGGCCGGGATTTTCCGCCCGACCTCAAAGGGCGTTCCCCGGACTACGGAGACAGGCGATCCAAGTCCTCGCGAGTGTCGATCCCCGTCAGACATCGCGCATCCTCGACCTCCAACTTGGCGGCTTCATCCCAGAGGTCCTCCGCCAGATGGAGCGTGCCCCGATCTCCCCTGAGATCGAGGAGCTTGCCGAAGTGACTTCTCGCGAAGATCGTCGGGCTGCCTTTGCGACCACGGCAAACCGGAAACGCGAGAGCGGCCTTCTTCTCACGGAACACCCGGACAAGGTCGCCGATCAGCGTCTCTGAGACCCAGGGCTGGTCGCCTCGCAGGAACATCACGGCATCGCACTCAGCGGGCAGGGCGCGAACCGCGGCCCTGATGGAGCTTGTGCGCCCTTCGAGATAATCGGCGTTCACGACGAATCTGAGTCGGGATGCATGCTCTTTCAGCAGATGCTCCAGGGACTCCCGCACCTTCGCCCCCTCGTGCCCCAGAACAACAATGACGGGGCTCAGCTCCGTGCGCAACGCGACGGCGCAGATCTTGGCCAAAGCGGGTTCACCTCGCACGGGCACGATAAGCTTGTTGAGTCCTCGCATTCTACGCGATGAACCCGCGGCCAGAAGCGCACCTGCCACGGGGCCGGTAAACGAGCTCACACCGACGTCATCCTCCATGTCCATATGAGATATCCCGGCGGGCGTTCCGCGGTCCGACCGCTGTTGTCGCAAGGAACGGTCGGAAGCAGTCATCTCCCATTCGATCACACTCGTAGCCGACAACAATCAGAAAAGGATCTCTAATTCGAGCATCCGCATCACAACCGCTCATTGGAAAGAACACCTCTTACCCGATCTCCCTCCACGAAGACACCCGTCCCAGGCAATCCAACTCCGATGATATCCCAACCCGCCGGCTCCGCAAGAGAGACCATTCCCACACTCCGGGGAGGCCGGTTTTCAGCAGCCGCAACCACTCTCCAGACCTATGACAAAATGTCTCGCCTCAATCGTACGCGGGAGCCAATCCTGACAAACTGGCAGGATACGACGAGACCCCAAGCCGGGCCCGTCGGCCATCATGTCCGGCCGCCACCGAACTCTATTTTTGACAATACATTAGCGGTGAACCAAAACACGCGGGACAGAGCCCAATCGGCATGATTATTGCAAATATCTTCAAGTGAACCAGCAAATCAAGGGGGCTTCCGAGCGAGCCAGAACCCGAACTAATTGTGCCGTGCACAAGCGTGCTGATCGAGGGGCGGAAAAGTGGGTCTGAGTGTGCGCCAAGGAGAGGGTTTGATGGGCTTGGAAGCCTCCTTTAGATTTTCTTGCGGGGATTCGGTTTGGGCCGGAAGGAAAGGGAGCACGTCCTCCTCAGACCTACTCTGAGCTCTTTTCTTTCCACCCCTCGACGGCTATCTTCTCGACCTCTAGTTTCTGATCCTACACGTCCGAAATACCGGCGGCGGAGCCTCTCTGTGCCGGCGTCCGAGCCGGGGCCGATCCAGCGTTTCGGTAGTGAGGCGATTCGTGTTGGAGCCCGTAATGGAAAGGGAATACATACTGGTGGTCAATGACGACGCGGCGATGATGAAAGCTCTATGTCGACTCTTCAGGCGCCTGGACCAGCCCGTCGCCGCCGCAAGGAGCCACAGGACGGCACTGCAGAAGATCAAGCGCATGCCCGTCAAGCTTGTAGTGGTCGACGTCGACATGCCGGGACTCGATGGTTTGGGCTTCTTCGATAGGATTCGCGAGCTGAGCCCAGATGTCGCCGTAATAGCCCTCGGCTCATGGAGAGAAAGACCCGGAAGTTACCGATTGAAGAACGGCTCCACCATAGTGTCACTTACAAAGCCCGCGAAAAAGGAGGTCCTGCTGGAGGTCGCCCGCAAGGCTATGGCCGAGCCGGCAAAGAGTCAGAGTAAACCTTCGTCGGCCTAGCCGACGAAGCCCGCGGACAAAGAGCCCGCGGGCTAAACCGGATCCGCACAAGGAGTCGGGGCCCGGCCCAAACATGTCACTTATACGGTGCTTTTTCCCTCACCATCAGGCTGGGTCCCGAGCCGCTCCCGCAGCTTGACATCGGATCCTCGACGAGAGCCAAGGGGGGACCTCGAACCTCTCACCGCTCCCGCAGCAGGGCATCAGCTTCCCTTGCGGGTCAACGCCTCGCGCCCCAGTTTTCTATAGATTGTTCTGGTGGCTATTCCCAGCATATCAGCAGCAGCAGCTTTCTCGCCTCCCGTCCTTTTGAGCGTCTCCCTGATCAGGATCTTCTCGGCCTCCTTCATCGACATCCCCACGGGAATTCTGATCTCATGATCGGACTCATCCCATTTGGTTATCTCAACGGGCAGGTCCTCCTGGTCGATCTCGTCGTCCTTGGAAAGGACGACCGCTCGCTCAATAGTGTTCTCCAGCTCCCTGACGTTGCCGGGCCAGGAATAGCCTTGAAGATATTCCATCGCCTCCCGGGATATCTTACGGATCATCTTCTTGTTCTTTTTCCCGAACTTCTCCACGAAGTGCGTCGCCAACAGTGGAATGTCGTCCCGCCTTTCCTTAAGGGGCGGCAGAGTTATCGTTATCACGTTCAAGCGGTAGAACAAATCCTCTCTGAACCTCTTCTCGGCCACGGCGTTCTTGAGATCCGCGTTCGTCGCCGCGATCAGCCTCACGTCGGCCTTTATGGTCTTCGTGCCTCCTAGCCTCTCGAACTCGCCGGTCTGAAGAACGCGCAGCAACTTGACCTGCATCGCGGGGCTTATCTCCCCCACCTCGTCGAGAAAAAGAGTCCCCTCGTGCGCCAGCTCAAAACGCCCTTCCTTGCGGCCTACGGCCCCGGTGAAGGCGCCTCTTTCATAGCCGAACAACTCCGCCTCGAGCAGCGTCTCCGGCAGCGCGGCGCAGCTCACCTTTATGAAGGGGTCCTCCTTTCGAGGACTGATGTCGTGAACGAGGCCCGCAACCCACTCCTTGCCGCTGCCGCTAGCCCCCTGTATCAGTATCGTTGCGGAACTGGGAGCCACCTGCTCGACCATCTCCATGACCTTTCTGATGGAGGCGCTGTTTCCCACTACCCAATGAGGCTCCAAGGCCTGCTCGAGCCTAGTCCTGAGCTGCCTGTTTTCGGCCAGTAGCGTTCTCTTCTCCTGCGCCTTCCTCAGCGAGCTCAGTATGGTATGTCTCTTGAAGGGCTTCGTGATGAAATCGTAAGCCCCCTCCCTCATCGCCTCCACCGCGGTCTCTATGGTCCCGTACCCGGTCATCACTACGGCTTCGACATCCGGCGCGGTCCGCTTGAGCTTCTTCACGAACTCGATTCCGTTCATGCCGGGCATCTTGAGGTCCACCAGCGCGACCTCGGGCGACAATCTACGAATGCTGTGGAGCGCAACTTCTCCCGATTCCACGTCCGAGACATTGTACCCTTCCTTCTCGAGGATCTTGCGAAGCGAATCGCGCACCGATCTATCGTCATCCACGATCAAAACTTCATTCATGGCTTTCTCTCACTCTTTTCCCGCCCCGCGTAAGGCAGACTCACGACGAACGTCGCCCCCACCCCCCAGTTGCCGGAGCAGCTTATCTCGCCGTCGTGCTCCGCGACGATCTGCTGGGCCAGAGGCAGTCCCAAACCCGTGCCGATCTCCTTGGTGGTAAAGAACGGGTTGAAGATATGGTCCAGATCTTCCTCCCTTATCCCCGTGCCAGTATCGGATATCGAGATCGATACGCCCCCTGAGTTCCGGCCCGTGGATATCGTAATCTCGCCCCCGTCCGGCATCGCCTCAAGGGAGTTCTTGAGCATATTGAGAAGTGCCCTTCTCAACTGCTCCTGGTCCACCTTGATCCTGGGCAACCTCGGCCTCAGCTTCGTCCGGACCTTGACGCGGCGCTCGACTATCTCGTTTTCCAACATGCCCAAGAGATCCCTCACAACGCTGTTCACGGTCACGTCCTTGAACCGCGGCGCCGGCAGCTTCGCGAAGCGCAGGTAGTCCTCCGTTATCTCGGTGAGCCTGTCGAGCTCGACGGCGATGGATCGTAGAAGCGACTTGGCCTCCTTCGAGTCGACGCCTTTGTACCCGGCTATCTCTTCCTCCAGAAGCTCGGAGTTGAGGCTGATGGAGCTCAAGGGATTCCGTATCTCGTGGGCCACCTTGGCCGACATCCTGCCTATCGCGGCGAGCCTCTCCGCATGCAAGAGCTTCTCCTCGAGTCTCTTCTGCTCGGTTATGTCCCGCACCATCGCCGAGCTTCCCAGTACCTTCCCGTCGGAGTCTCTCATAACCGTTCTTGTCAGGCTCACGGTGATGCGCCTGCCGTCCTTCGCCAGCCTTTCGGTTTCATAGTTCTGGATATAGCCGTGGACCCTTGTGGCCTTGCGGAGCTTCTCAATCTCTCCCTTCTCGATCAGATCGTCCGGCACGACAAAAGAGAAATGCCTTCCCACAGCCTCCTCGGCGGTATAGCCGAAGATGTTCTCGGCCCCTCTGTTCCATGAGACAATCTCCTCCTCCGTACTGAGGACGATGATCCCGTCCGCGGAATCCTCCATGATATTGGCAAGGTACTGCTCCTTCGCGCGGGCTTCGGCGTCGGTTTTGAGTCTCAGCAGCGTGGCCGCCATCTGCTCGCTCAGCGACCGAACGGCGCTTAGGTCTTCCGTCTCAAAGTGACGGTCCTTTGTAGCGACGACCTGGACCACCCCGACAAGGTCCTTCTCCAGGAGCAGAGGCAAGCTCACCATTGAAACAAAGCCCCCCTCCATCATCTCCGTCCTCACGTAGGAAGTCACGGGCTCGGTTGCGATATCGTGCACGTACACCGCGCTCCTTTGATAGGCGGTCTTGGCGGCTACGCTTTCGGATCCGTCTTCGACTCTGTGTATCCTGGTCTTCTCGACGATCTTCGCCCCGAGCCCTTTGTGTGCCGCCAACAGAAGCTCGTTACGCGCCTCGTCGTAGACGTAGACCGTCCCGGCTTCCGCTTGAACCGAGCGGATTATGATCTCCAAGAACTCCTGAGCGGCATTGGCCAGAGTGACGTTTCTCATCGCCGCCCGCGCAAGATCAAGTAGCGCCCGTCTCTGGGCCCCGGCCCGGGCCCCCCGTCCCGGCCTCGCCTTGCGCCGAGTCGAAGGGGGCTTTCCAACCGCGGCCTTTGAGCTTCGCACGGGTCGCCCGGAGCCCTTCGCCGGCGCCTCGGCCGCAGTCCTCGCCGTCGAAGCGGCCCTACGCCGTTCTTTGCCTGGAATATGCCTCTTGGCGGTCTCTTTCCTAGTCGGCATCTCTCAACTTCTTGTGGGGGTTTGAATTACCAAGAACTGCGCTCAACCGGATTCCCGTCCTCTAGTGACATTTTGGCACAAACTGAGCCCGCCGGCAAGACAATTTGAACCGCCACCGCCTGCCCGAAGGACTGGCACCGCGAGTCGCCTAGCCCAGCAGGGCGTACCGCATGATCAGCAGGCCGGCCAGGACATAGACCAGGGCGTGGACCTCCCGTCCGCGTCCGGCCATCAGCATGACTATGGGATAGGTGATGAATCCGAGCGCCAGTCCGTTGGAGATGCTGTGCGTCAGCGGCATGACGATTATGGTGAGGAAGGCCGGCAAAGCCTGGCAGTAGTCGTCCCATTCGATCTTCGTCAGGACCCTGATCATGAGACTTCCCACAATCACCAGAGCGGGAGCGGTGACGGGGTGAAGAAGCAGATTCTCGAAGCCGGGGGCCGGGATGCCCCCGCCGATCATTCTCGCCAGCGGGGCGAAGAAGATCGCCACGACAAAGAGCGCCGCGGTGATGATGTTGGCGAAGCCCGTCCGTCCTCCTTCGGCCACGCCGGACGCGCTTTCTATGTAACAGGTGACCGTGCTTGTTCCCAGTGCCGCACCCGCGGTTGAGCCCACGGCGTCTGCGAAGAGGGCGCGACTGACACGTGGGAGCTTCCCGTCCACCATGAATCCGGCCTGCTCCCCGACGCCGATCAATGTCCCGATGGTATCGAACATCGCGAAGAACAAGAGGACGAATATGGGCTCCAAGTACTCGAGCCTCAGAGACCCAAGGATCTCGAGCTCTCCCAAGACGGGCTCAATCGAGGGCGCTCGTCCGACGACTCCCTCAAATTGCACTACATCGAGAAGAACCCCGGCAATTCCGGTGGCCAGAATCCCCCAGAGAATCGCGCCCCTCACTCTTCTCACCATCAGGCCTGCCGTGAACAGCAGGCCGCAGACCGCGAGAAGCGTGGGCTTGAAATGCAGGTCGCCCAAGGCGACGAACGTATCCGGGTTGGCGGTTATCACGCCGGCGTCCTTGAGCCCCAGGAAGGCTATGAACGCCCCGATCCCCGCCGCGGCGCCGAACTTTATGCAATCCGGCACGGCGTCTACTATCATCTCGCGGATCCTGACGAGCGTCAGCAAGGTGAAGATCACGCCGGCCCAGAAGACCATGCCTAGCGCGTGCTGCCACGGCACGCCCATCCCGGCGCAGATGTTGAAGCTGAAGAGAACGTTGAGCCCCATTCCGGGCGCGAGGGCTATGGGATAGTTGGCTATGAAGGCCATGAGAACGGTCGCGAGAGCGGCGCCCAGGCAGGTCGCCACCATAACGGCGTCGAAATCCATGCCCGCGCCCGCCGGAGAGGAGAGAATCGAGGGGTTGACGAAGATGATATAGGCCATCGTCATGAAGGTCGTTACGCCCGCGAGGGCCTCACGCTTCGCCGTGCTCCCCTTTTCGGATATCTTGAAGACTCGCTCAAGCATGGCTCATAGCGCACGCGACTTGTTGGATATGCGCGTCCTCAACCCGGCCGCATCTTGGGGAAATCGACTGCGCGCTCGCCGCGATCACCCGGATTAGCGACGCAGGCCGTGCGATTTCCCAAACCCTCTTCCGCCGTCGAATCGTTGTAGCCGTCTCGAAGCTAACCACATCCGGCTGAGATTGTCCAGGATGTAAGGCTTTAGGAGGCGGCCTGCGCGATCCGGGCCCCACGGTTCGAACCCGACGGGCTAGGCGATCCCGATCTCTTCGTCGGTCAGGTAACAGGCGGGATCCTGGGCCCAGGGGTCGCCATAGACGACCTGCGCGCGCAGGCGGAAGCTCCCGCCGCAGCTGTCCTTCCACTTGCAGGCGCCGCAACGGCCTTTGAGGAGGTGCTTCCTGTTCTTGAGCCCCGCCATGAGAGGATCCGAAGTGTCGGTCCAGATCTCGCTGAAGGGGCGCTCGCGGACGTTGCCGAAAGTATGGCCGGTCCAGAACTGGTCGGGATGGACGTCGCCTAGGAAGTCGATGTTTCCGATACCGACCCCGGAGCTGTAGTTGCCGCCCCCGTTCCAGTTGATAAGCTTGAGCACCTCTTCGGCCCTTGCGGGATCCTTTTCCTTGAGCTTGAGGTATATGTAGACGCCGTCGCAGTGGTTGTCGACGGTGAGGATGTCTTTGTTCAAGTTGCGTCGATGATAGTCCGCGGTTCGCTCCAGTATGACGTCCATGGCCCGGCGCGCCTCCTCGGGCTTGAGGTCGTCCTGGAGCATTTCGCTGCCTCTTCCCGAGTAAACGAGGTGATAGAAACAGGCCCTGTCTATGCCTTCATCCTCGATGAAGTCGAAGATCGCGGGCAAGTCGGATGCGTTTCTCTTTGTCAGAGTGAGCCTGAGTCCCACCCTCTGGCCGATCTCCACGCAGTTCCTGAAACCGCGCATCGCCTTCTTGAAGGCCCCGGGTTGGCCCCTGAATCTGTCATTGACCTCGCCGATCCCGTCCAAGCTGATGCCGACGTACGTGAATCGCGCGTCCTGAATCCTGCGGGCCGTGTCTTTGGTGATAAGGGTGCCGTTGGTTGAAAGCGTGCACTTGACGCCGCCGTCGGCCGCGTAGTTCGCGAGCTCAAAGACGTCCTTCCTCACCAGAGGCTCTCCGCCGGAGATGAGAAGGGCGGGGATTTGAAACTCCGCCAGGTCGTCAATCATGACCTTCGCCTCGGCCGTGGTGAGCTCTCCTTCGTATTTCTTGTTGTAGGAGTCCGAGTAGCAGTGAACACAGGAGAGATTGCACGTCCTCGTGGCGCTCCAAACCGTCACCGGCCTTCTCTTCGCCGCGGCGACCGGAGAGCGGCCGGGCGACGCCCCGTGAGCGGGCCCGGAGCTCTTCTCTCCGTATCTGAGCGAATCGCCGCCCGTCGCGGCGCCGCAGTATAATCGAGTTACGTTTATCATAGTCCGGTCACCCACGGTGTCGGGAGGGATGGGCGCTGTTTGTGAATGGGGCCCCTTCCGGGTGCGGACAGGCCGAGTTACCGGGTAAAGAGTCTCGTGAGTTCAAGGCCCGATTCACAAAACAATGCTTCATCATCTCGAATCCGACGGGGACGTCCTACCTCCAATTCGGCCCGCCGGTCCGCCGAAGCCCTCTCATCACACGGAACTTCGCGGTCTAAGGCCCTGCTCCCGGAGACCGTGCCCATTCCTCCCCAATTCATCATAGGTCCCCGTCGGGTCTGTCCAAGGCGCGGAGCCACTCGCCCGGGACACCTAAGACCCCTTGTGGGCCTTCGCCGGAACATAGACGCAGTACGGCTCCTCTTCCAGGTAATCGCCGGTCTCATAGTAGGCCCTGGCCCTGCAACCCGCACAGACGTTGCGGTACTCACAGATGCCGCACTTGCCCTTGAGATTAGCGGTGTCCCTTAGAGCCTCGAAAACGGGCGAGGCGGACCACACCTCGGCAAACGGCTGCTTGCGTATGTCGCCGGCTTCGACCGGTAGGTAGCCGCACGGAAAGACCTTGCCTTCATGAGATATGAAGCACACGGCGCTGCCGGCCAGACACCCCCGCGTGACGGCGTCCATGCCGTGGGCCTTTCTCTTGACGGCGACTCCTTGCTCCTTCGCCCTTTGCCTCATAATTCTGTAATAGTGCGGCGCACACGTGGCCTTGGTCTCCATCTTCGTATTTCGCGAGCGGTCGTAGAACCACTCGAGAAGCTCCTCGTACTTCTCGGGACGCAGCATCTGCTCCTCGGCTATCTCCACTCCGCATCCCACTGGAACCAGCATGAAAAGATGGAGCGCGTCGGCGCCCATCCCCTCCGACAAGTTGAAAAGATCCTCCAGCTCATCCGCGTTGTGCCTCGCTATAGTACAGTTTATCTGTAGGCTCACGCCGACCCGCTTGACGTGTTCGTAACCCTCGACCGCCGCCCTGAAGGAGCCCGGCAGCTTGCGGAAGCCGTCGTGCGTCTCGGCCCTGGCTCCGTCGAGGCTGATGGCAACCCTTCTTATGCCTGACGAGGCTATCTTCTCCGCGATCTCCCGATCGATCAGGGTGCCGTTCGTGGCCAGGGCCACCGGCAATCCCACGTCGCGGCCGTGCCGCGCTATCTCGAAGATGTCCGGACGGATCAATGGCTCACCGCCGCTTAGGATCAGGATCGGTCTCCCGACCTCCGCCACTGCGTCTATGAGGCCGAACGCCTCTTCCGTGCCGAGGTCGCTCTGCATGAGCTCCTTGGCGACGTCTAGGCGCCGGCAGTGTATGCACTCCAGGTTGCACCCGGCCGTGGTCTCCCAGAAGACCAGCCTAAGGCTATTCAAGGGGTTCTGCCTCCTGCAAAGGGGTGAAAGCGGGGGCGGGACTCTCCCGTTACGTTAAGGTTAGCACACCCTCGGGCGGCACCTCAAGGACGAGATGTTGCGGGCGATGGCGGCCCCGGGGCAACGTGATCGGGACGCTGCCCGACGCGCCCCGGTCGCAGGAAACCCGAGACAAAACTGTTTCATGATGCCGATTGACGCGGGCGTACTTACTTCGACTCCAGGAACTCCAACATCCGGGCCGGATCCGTAGTCGGAGGTTTGCAGGTGTGGTGCAGGCAGACATAGGCCGTCGCCTTTCCGTCAATCGCGGTCTGCGATTCTGTGTATTCGGCAATGGCGGCAATCGGGGGCTTGTCAACGTCCGGCCGGAAGATCACGACCTTGTTGGGCGCATACACTTCCCTCAGGGCCTTCAGCATCCGTTCGGTGTCGCCGGCACCCGTTCGGCCGGCGATTACTACCTCGTATGACGGTCCCAGCGCGAAGTCAAGGGCGGCCATCATCTGGGTAAAGCCGGAGGCGGCCCTACCCACGTCCCCAGAGAAGATGCCGATCGTGCGCACCGCATCCGCCTCCAGCGCTGTATCCCCCGTCATGCGCCCCAGGCGCAAGAGATCCAGGGCGGCGACGGAGTTCCCTGAGGGAATCGCCCCGTCGTAGAGCTCCTTGCTCCGAACGATAAGCTCCTCGGACCGCTTCGAGTAGAAGTAGAATCCGCCCGCCTCCTCATCCCAGAATAGGTCCTTCATCTCGCGGCAGAGATCCAACGCAGCGCGGAGATATCGCACGTCGAAAGTCGCTTCATAGAGATCTATCAGGCCCCAGATGAGAAACGCGTAGTCGTCGAGGAACGCGGGGATCGCGGCCTCGCCGCCGCGATAGCGGTGCAGCAGCCTTCCGTCTTCATCCGTCATCGTCTCGAGGAGGAAGTCGGCGGCGGCCCCGGCGGCCGACGCATAGCTACTATCGTCCAGAGCCTGCGCCCCCTTGGCGAAGGCGGCGATCATGAGCCCGTTCCAGTCCGTCAGTATCTTGTCGTCTTTGAGGGGCGGCACCCGGAGCCGGCGCGCGGCGAGCAGCTTGCCGCGGGCGGATTCAAGGCGCCGGCTCAGCTCCTCCTCGCTTACACCCAGATCCTCGGCGATCTCGCTCAAGGGCTTTCGCAGGTGCGGAATAGTCGCACCGTGAGACGCCCCCCCGGTCTCATGCCTGAAGTTGCCGCCTTTTTCCACATTGAAGACCCGGGCAAAAAGAGCCCCCTCTTCCGGGCCGAGCACGTCGAGCAGCTCGTCGAGAGTCCAGACGTAATACTTTCCCTCTTCGCCCTCGCTGTCCGCGTCTTCGGCCGAGTAGAACGCGCCCTCGGGCGAGGTCATGTCGCTTGAGACATATTGAAATATCTCACGCGCCGCGGCCGCGAAGTCATCCAGTCCCGTGGCCTGATACGCCTCGACGTAGGCCATCGCGAGCATCGCCTGATCGTAGAGCATCTTCTCGAAATGCGGCAGAAGCCAGACCCTGTCCGTGGAGTAGCGATGGAAGCCGAGTCCTACCTGATCGAAGATGCCTCCGCGGCGCATGGCCTCCAGGGTCTTCTTTACCATCTGAAGCGCGCCGGGCTCGCCCGTCCGCTTCCAGTACCGCAGAAGAAAGAGGAGATTGTGCGGCGTGGGAAACTTGGGGGCCCCTCCGAAACCGCCGTGGGACTCATCGAACCTGCCCGACAAATCCCCGTAGGCCCTGTGAAGGTCTTCAATGCCAGGCTCCCTCTCGCCTCCCCCCGAGGCGGATTCCTTCAAGAGGTTCGCGACGCGGTCCGCGGAGCGGAGAAGCTCATCGCGTCCCTGAGCCCAAAGATCGCTTATTCGCGGGATGAGGGATACCATCCCCATCCGCCCGAAAGCGTCGTTCTTTGGAATATAGGTAGCCGCGAAGAAAGGCCTCTTGTCGGGCGTCATCACTATCGTCAACGGCCATCCGCCGCCCCCGGTCATGGCCTGCGCTACGTTCATGTAGACGTTGTCTATGTCGGGACGTTCTTCGCGATCCACCTTGATACAGACGAAAGTCCCGTTCATCAGCCCGGCGACTTCGGGATCTTCAAATGACTCACGCTCCATCACGTGACACCAGTGACAGGTCGAGTAGCCTATGGAGAGGAACACGGGCTTCTCCTCCCGCCGGGCCCTCTCGAAGGCCTCGGGTCCCCATGGATACCAGTCCACCGGATTTCGAGCGTGCTGAAGAAGATACGGGCTCTTTTCAAAGATCAGCCGGTTGTGCTCGGGCCCGCCGTCGGGTGGGAGCTTTTCCGGATCCGCCTGTGTAGGAGTCGGCACGTTGACCTCCAAGTCGACGTCAATCGCTCTGGAACAGCGCGGCGCTGAGTCCGTTCCACGGGCCGCTCAAAGGCCGCCTGAGTCAAGACCGCCGAACGTCACTCCGCCGTCGGTGAGCCGAAAGACTATCCTATGAAAAGACGATGCATCGCGTCATGCCTGCGAAAGTCGTGCTGGAAATCGCGACGGAATGACCGGCGTGACCGGCCTGAAACAGCGACCTTGCGCCGAAACCGGGGCTCCGCGATCGGCAAAAGGCGCGAGAACTCAACCGGACCGCCGAGAGACCAATCCGACAATACGACGGGCGGTCAAAACAGAGGGAGGGATCGAGGAGGATACAACGCCGGGAACCGCCCCGCGGACCTCAGCGTCTTTCACACGAGCGATTGTCGGGAACGGTCAGCAACCTGGGCAAGCCGGCTCGGGCGCCCTTCCAAGTGTAGAGAATCTCCATTTCTCCGCGACAGTTGTACCAACACCCCGCGCAACGGTTCGCCTTGTAGCGGTCGTGCAGCAACTTGACTAAGTCATGCGGATCGTCTTGCAGGACGTTGCCCACAATCTCATTCGTGAACTCAACACACTTGGAGACGTTTCCATAGCTGTCGATATTGAAGAAGGCCTGCCCCGCGCGGCATCCCGGAATGCCGTCTCCCAGATGATCGTCGAAACGTCGCAGGAACTCGGGGTTCGAAATGAAATGCCGATATTTGTCCGACAGTCGAGTCAAGTGCTTTCCGACGGGGTCTTTCGGCAAGAACTCCTCATCTCCCGTCTTGAGCTTGCCGTAAGGTTGAACCATGAAGAGGGCGCCGTGCTCTCGAGCAAGCAGTATAAGGTCCTCGAGCTCATCCAGGTTGTCGTGCATGAGAACACAGTTCAAGTTCACCCTCTGATAGGGCTTGTTCCTAGCGGCCGAAAGAACCCGCAACGCATTGAGCGCCCTTTCGTGGGCCCCCTTGACCCCTCGTCGCTCGTCGTGCTTCTTGGGGTCGGCGAAATCAATCGACACGCTCACGCCGTACACCCCGGCGTCATAGAGCGCCCTGGCCTTCTCCTCCGTCATCAGCCACCCGTTTGTCGTAATGAACACAAAATGGTACGGCGACAGGGCGCG